>Ga0136655_1000999_pt1 | contig 12944 bp, 14 predicted proteins | sample CPBDNA_2_FD_94863 | JGI IMG/M metagenome (GOLD analysis project Ga0136655, IMG submission 94863) | Freshwater to marine salinity gradient microbial communities from Chesapeake Bay, USA - CPBay_Spr_15_0.8_DNA (version 2) | ecosystem: Environmental > Aquatic > Marine > Coastal | place: USA...
ACAGAAAAGCACGAGTTAATTTCTATTTATTTGAGTTGACAATGCTTTACAAGGTTTGCCACAAATGTAGCAAAATAACAAGGACTCAAAAGAGGTGGAAAATAGAAATTAATTAAGCATAACAACTGAATAAAGAACATTAAACGATTTAGTAAAAAAATATTAGAACAATGGAATTAACAGGAAAAGCAAAGGAACGGTTTGAGAAGTGGATTGTAGAACAGCAATCGAAATCAGCTAAAGGAAAAATGTTTGAATTTTGGATTCACCCCGATGAGGATACAGGTGTGGTTTATAATCAAAGAAGATTTACATCTTATCCCGACTCTATGAAGTTTAGCGTTTACGTTGACTTTTTAGATAGTGAGGGGATTTACATTGAGATTGAAACTCATAAAGATTATGGTATGAAAAAAATGCATTGGTCTTGGAATATAGAACAGGATTATTATGGTGTTCTTTTCAACACCCGTCACGAAGCAAGAACGAAAGCAATAGAGAAAGCGAACGAATTCCTTAACCAAAAATTAGAACAATGAAAGAAGTAATAGGAAAATTAAACGAAGGATTAAAAGATGAAGATTATAAGCGAAGTAGTATTAATGCTAACCACCGAATAAAGAACATTAAACGATTTAAAAGCGGATTGAAATATTAAACAAAAGTAAATAGATATGAAAACAGAAAAAAAAACGTGGGGATTTTGTGAAACACCAAAAGAAAAATGTACGATGAACTACTGTGAAGAAAACGGTTGCCAAAACAGAAAAAGAAATTTAGTAGAACCGAAAGACAATCCCGAACATTGTGGATAACGATTTAGTAAAAAAATATAGAAATGAATATATCAGTACCAAGTAGCTTATCAGATTGCAGTCCGGAACAGTTGACGAAGTGGGTTTTCTTATCTTCGGGTGATATCAACCTGGACACATTATCCGATTCACTTGACTTCAGGGTTCAAGTCGTTTCAATCTTTTCGGGTGTATCGAAACCGAAGTTATATAATGCGGATGCGAAAGGAATCACAGATGCGTTCAATCATATCATGACGATATTGAATCAACCGTATGAATTGAAAGCGGAAGTATTCATCGACGGTCAAAGATATGTGTTCGATAAGGAGTTCGAGCATATCACAACGGGCGCGGTTATTGATATGAAGTTAATCGAATCGGTTTATGATTCACCTTATGAAGTTCTATCGATTCTATATATTGAGGATGGAATGAAATACAACCAAGTCGATGACAACGATCACGTAATGAATCCAACCGCGAAACGAATCGAAGCATTCAAAAGAGAATTTCCAGGTGATGAGTTCCTGAGTGTGTTCGCTTTTTTTTTGGACAGATGGCAGAAGTTGAAGGACGCTATATTCGCTCTGACGATAGCTCAGAATCAGATTCAGATGATGAAAACGAAGGACGAGTTGAAGAAGGAATTGCAAATTCTGAGTGGTTCGAATGGACAACCAACATAGTATTTTTATCAAAGGAATTGAATCGGGACGTTGACGACATAACTGATATGCCTTATGTATCGTTTTTGTTTTGGAACAATTACTTCCGATTAAAGTTCGAAGCTGATTATAGAAACAAGTAGACACATTAGATATGACAGAAGGCGAAATATTAAGAGCATTGGAAGGTGAAGGAATCGGAACGGGCAAGTTCACAGAATCACAAATGGTTTCGGCTTATGATAAATTGATACTTGAATTAGGCAATGACATTGTCGATTCGTTTCGTACTCAAATCGAAAAGGACACGACTTCACAGAATGGAGCATTGAAGGGTTCGGTTATTCCGATACCAACAAAGAATGGATTCCAAATCGAAGCTGATTACTATTATAAGTTTATCGATGATGGTGTGTCCGGTGTCGGTCAATTCTCAGGTGCGATGTCACCGATCCGTTCGGTTGTTTCGAATGGTCTTTATTCATTCAAGAATCTTGGTGTTCCTGAAGCGATGGCGAATTCAGTTCGTGAATGGTCGGGTGCAAGTATAAGTCAAGCATATGCAATCGCTGTCAACATTAAACGATACGGAATCAAACCGAAGAATATCACCGACAAAGTTGTGACCGATGAGATGCTTGAACGAATCAGTCAAGACTTATTAACGGCAACGGGGTTGATTGTTACAGCATCATTCAATTCAGTATTTGAATAGGTATACAGGCGTACACAATAGGTATGTCAGTAACGATTACAAATTCCCCTCAAGATTACACAACCGCATCGAATCCAGTTGTGTTCGAATTCAGTTCAGATGAAACGGCGAACGCTAATTTCAGTTTCATTATAACATTAACTGTTAACGGTTCGATTCATTCATATCATCAAGTGTTTCCTGAATCGGCTAACTTCGGGAAGTTCGATTGTTCAGCTATACTTCGAACGATTGTATACTCTGAATTGGTGTCGGATGGTTCACTTGATACGGCATACACAAACGCAATAGCAACGTATTCGGTTGTGGTGACTGAGAAATACGGAACGCCGCCGGTTGAATTCGATCCATATGAAGCAACATCATCAACGTTCACAGTCACGAACGGTTCACTTCGTCATGCTGATTGGATTGATTACGACTATACTGTTTACGATTTGAATTCAGTTCAAGACTGTCTGTTCATGACGTTGTTTCCGAGAACATCAAAATATTATTGCGGACTAACTGAATCAATGTTCGTCGGTTCGCTTATGACGTCCGCAGCTATTTCAGATTTGGACGTTGTATTGTATGATGTAACTGGTTCGACTATTGCTTCATCCTTTTCGAATCCATTGACTGCCGCATATATGTTAGTGACAGACGTTTCACCGACATCGATTGTTGCGAATACATCTATAACCGATGCGAACTTTTCGACTTGCTACTATTATACGGTTAGTGTTGGTCAAGGTGCGGCGGCGACTGAGTCATTCAAAATCTACATTGATACTGAGTGTTCACAATATACATCAAGACGATTACATTGGCTTAATAAATTGGGTGTTTGGGATTCGTATTCATTCACTAAGTATTCAGAAGAATCGTCAAGAATTAAAACATTCGATTATCAAAAGAATCAAGGTGTTTGGTCAGATACAAATACATTCGATTATAATCGTGTGAACGGTTCATCATTCTCAGGAACAAAGTCTGTGACCGATACGATGAAAGTCAATACTGATTGGATCAAAGAAGAAAAGCATAATTGGTTAATGCGTTCATTACTTGAATCGCCTTCAGTCTATCTTGAAATAACTCAAGGCGTATTTGAACCGGTTCGAGTATCAACGAACAAATATACATTGAAGCAAAAGATAAAGGAAGGATTGATTCAAGAAGAATTGACACTATCAAGAACGTATTCATATACTTCACAACTTTCATAAATGCAGTTATATATAAATGATATATTAGTCGAACTGAACAAGTCGATTCCGTTTCCGTTAACGTTTCAGATTAGCGACATTCGAGATTTGTCAGCGCGAAAAGGTTCGAGTTCCAAAACGATTACACTTCCAGGAACACGAATCAATTCGAATATAATGTCAACGGTTTATGCATTGACGACAGCTGATTCGACATCGGGTTCGGTTATTGCTAACTTTGACCCATCGATAAAAGCAAAGGCGAGATATTACCAAGACGGAATACTTCAGTTCGAAGGTATCATTCAATTAAAGGAGTGTATTAAAAAGAACGGTTCATGGTCGTTCAATATGGTGATGTTCGCTGAACAAATCGATATCGTCGGATTGTTAAAGAACTACAAGATTAAGGAACTTGGATGGTCTGAGTATAATCACAACTTAACCGCATTGAATCAAACCAATTCATGGACGGGTGTCATTCAAAAAGACGGTGTCAATTACAATAACTATTCCGGAACTGATTGGTTAGGTGAGGGTTATTATTATGGTCTTATCGATTACGGAATGGATAGGTTAACACCAACCACATTCGAAACGGATAACATTCCGCCTCAAATATTTCTTAAATCGATTGTCGATAAGATGTTCGAAAAGATTGGTGTCACATACGATTCGGAGTTCTTCGATTCGCAACTGTTCAAGAAGTTATTAATGGCTTATGAAGGTGGTGTGTTGCCGAATATAGATGATGCGACCGCAGCTTTACAATCAATCGAAACGGATCAAAAGAATAATGCGGACGGTTTCATTCTTTCTGAACTTCTTATCGGAACATCATTCAGTCCTGGAGTTTTTAGTTTTACGGGTGCGACAATAAACAATTCGAATTATTCAAGTGATTCGGGAACGAATGTTGACCCATCGTCACAGATTCAATCGAATGAACCGTTGCTTTTTGTAGCGCAACAAGAAGGCGACTATACATTAAGCTATTCAGGAACTCACGATGTGAATGCTGATTTTGTTTTTGTTGGTGCTGCATCGAATGATGGTGAAGTTTACTGTAAATTTCAAGCGAAGAGTAAATTGTATGTCAATAATCAACCGACCGCAGAAACCGTAATATGGTACAATGAATTAAGTTCAGCAACATTGACGAATTCCTTTAGTGCATCATTCGATACTTCGTTCGATATTAATTTAGCGGCTTCAGATACGGTGGCAATGGTTATTGAATTCACTAAGTACGGCGCGACAGTTACCGATTCAACCGCAACATATGCACAAATGTCTTGGGATGTAACCGCTACAACTTGCGAATTGGACATTGATTATGCTATTCAACAAATTCAACCAGGAAACAATTTGAACATTAAGTCATTCTTGCCTGATATGGATTGTTTCACTTTCTTTAAAGGACTTGTCACGATGTTTAATCTATACGTCAAACCGGACACAGACAATCCATATAACTTGAATATAAATCCATTAAACGATTTTTATAACGGTTCAGCGAATGCATTGAATTGGACTGAATTACTTGACGAATCAAAAGATATAAAGGTCACACCGACCGTTAATTTTTCAGCGAAAGAATATCAGTTCGGGTTCGCTGATGACAAAGATTATTGGAATGCGAGATATGAAGAAGATGTCACAAGACAGTACGGTTCGAAATCGGTTGTGTCGGGTTCACAGTTCGCGACGAAAGTAACGAAGATGATACTTCCGTTTTCAAACAAATTGCTTGGCGAAATACCGACAACGAACTTAGTTGTTCCGAGAAACTTCCAAGTCAAGACAGACGAAAGTGGTGTGTCCGAAATTACTCAGAAGAAAGGAAAACCATTCATCGTTCAAATCAAGAACGGTAATGTCGGAACTTTACAGTCCGGTGATTGGACACATATCAATGAACTTGATGTCGCAACGGTCAAGACTGAGTATCCTTATGTAGGACATTTAGATGATATTGACACACCAACGTTTGACCTTCAGTTCGATGTACCTTCATACGTGTTCTATAATGTTCCGGCGGGTGTTTCATATACTACAAACAATTTATGGTTGTATCACGAAAAGTTCATTAAGGAATTAATTGATAGGAACGGTAAAATGTTATCTTGTTCGCTTCGACTTAATTCGAATCATATCAATTCACTTGACTTTGGCGACTTGATTAATATCGATGGGGTTGTGTATAGACTTCAGAAGATAGCTGAATACAATTCGAACGATGACAATTCAACTAAGTCAGAACTGATTCGATTGATTGAGGGTGAAGGTATACAGACATACACAATACCTGATGTCCCGGTTGACCCATATGTTCCGCCAAGTATCGGAAATAGAAGGGTAACTGAAAACAATCAAAGAAGGGTAACAACGGACGACGAAACAAGAATAGTAGAATAATATGGCGAATAAAAAAATAACAGATTTAACGGACTATCCTGGTGGTGTCTTTGAGGATACGAACGAAATGGAAATGTCTGTCGATATATCCGGAACGTTCGCTTCTAGGAAAATATCTTGGACAGATATACTCGCATCGATTCCGGTTAATATTCAAGTCGCGGTAAGTGATGAAACAAGTGATTTGGTTGTAGGTACATCAACTCTGACATTCCGTATGCCACACGCTATGACCTTGACAGATGTTCGCGCTTCGGTCACGACCGCACCGACCGGTTCGGTCATTACGGTTGACATCAACCAAACCGCTTCGACTATTCTTTCGACGAAGCTGACAATCGATGCGACTGAATTCACATCAGAAAGTGCCGCGACACCTCCGGTCATATCGACTTCAGCTTTAACCGATGATTCAGAAATCACAATCGACATCGATACAATCGGATCGACAATCGCCGGAACCGGTTTGAAAGTTACATTAATCGGATATAGAGCATAATGTTTTTAATCAATCCTTATATATACGCAACCGATGCTTGGACAAACCTCAAATCTATTTCTTTCGATGGTGTGGATGAGTACGTCAATTTAGGTAGGATTACAATGTTAGAGGGTGTAGCAAACTTTAGCGTATCAACTTGGATAAAGGTTGATGATTATTCTGTTGCAAGGCGTGTGTTTGGTCGTTACAAAACAGGAACTACCCAAACTCAAATAGGTGTGGCAACGTCAGGGAAAATAAACTTCATCGTTTCTAGTGGAGCTTTATCTTATGTAACGTCAACAACTGTACTAAGTACAGGTACGTGGTATCACGTTTGTTGTGTTTGGGATGCTTCATTAGCAAATGCAAATAGACAAAGAATCTATATTAATGGAGTTTTGGAAACAACAGTTCAAACGGGAACTGCGCCAGCATCAACAGATACATTCGGTGTTAATTGTTATATTGGAGAAAATAACGCAGCAAGCCCTAAACCGTTTGACGGTAACATCGACGATACGGGTATTTTTGACTACTCTTTAACGGGTGGTGAAGTTACCGCCATATACAATTCTGGTTGCCCTAACGACTTAATGACATTAGCAGCAGCGAAACGACCAGAACATTATTACAGATTCGACGATATTACTTACCCAACAGTAGACGATTTAGGCGAAACGGGTGGGAAAAACGGAACTATGACCAATCAAGAGAGCGGAGATATCACAACGGATACACCTTGTTAATTATGAATAGATACTATATTTTACCATTACCAAACGACCACTCTCAACTATGGAATTTTGTTGTTGAGGATGCGAATACAGTTAGAAAGAATTTAGCTGAAAACAAAATGATTGTTAAACTGTATAAAGGCGATGAAACAAATCATCCTATACTTAACGGTTTTCAAGAACGAACACATTCTGAAATGATTCAATATCTAATAGATAACGATACTGAATGGAATGAACCAATAATTTAATTAAATGGCAAGAAAAGACGTAGTATTTGGAGTTAAAACGGACACAGGTAATTCAGTTAATGAAGTAAAAAAGTTGTCTAAGTCAATGGACGACCTTAATAAGTCAGCAAAGGACACGCAGAAAACTATGTCGGATTCGAAGGGTGTCGATAAGTTCGAGCAAGATTTAAAAGATTTGGATGCGTTGATTGATTCAGGGACACTTGATATCACTCAAATGACAAAAGCTGTTAAAGATTATCAAACGATCGCATTCAGAGCCGGAGCAAATTCACCGGTCGGAGCGCAAGCAATCAAACAAGCATCGGACTTAACCGATAAGATTGGCGATTTGAATACTAGGGTCAAGCAAGGTTCGAATGATTATGCCGGAATGCAAGCGGCTATTCAAGGAGCGAATGTAGCAATGGCGGGATTCACCGGTTTTAAATCGGCAACGGCTTTACTTGGTGATGAAAATGAAGCATTAATGGAAACAATGGTTCAACTTCAAGGCGCAATGGGTGTCATGAATTCATTGTCTGTGATTCAGCAAGGATTGAATAAGGATTCTGCATTGATGCAACAATTACAAAATATCAAATTAAAAATAAATAACAAAGAAACAAAGGCGCAAATCGTTCTAGGTAAACTTCGAAACCTGGTAACGGGCAAAGGTACGAAAGCGATGAAACTTCTTAGAGGTGCATTAATTTCGACGGGAATCGGCGCGCTTGTTGTCGGTCTTGGTTTGTTGATTGCTAACTTCAGCAAGGTTTCGAAATGGGTAAAAGACGGAATCAAGAATTTTAAAGATATGGGTATCGGTGTTAAGATACTTCTTTATCCAATCACCTTACTAATCGCCGCATTCGATGCGGTTCAATATGCTCTTCAATCACTAGGGATAATTGATTCAGAAGAAACAAAGAAACGTTTAGCAAATGCTGAAGAACGTGTGAAAGCAAGTGAAGAAGAAGCGAAGGCGGTCGGTGAACGATACGATTTTGAAATCGCAAAAGCAAAAGCCGCCGGAAAAGATACAGTCAAACTTGAAGAAGAAAAACGTGCCGCATTTAGACAAACGACATTCCAACAAATAAAGGACATTGTAAGGCTTGCCATTCTTAACAAAGAATATACTGATGAACAACGAAAACAAGTCGCTGACTTAACTGCCGAAATTAAGAAATCAAGTCAAGACAGTACACTTGCACAGATAGCTAACAACAAAAAAGTAAACGACGAAGCGAAGAAGAATAGTACGAAACGAATCGCCGATGCGAAAGCGGAACAAGAAGCATTGAATAAAATCTTAATGGATCAAGCATCGGTTGAAGATGAAATATATAAGATGAGGTTGTCCGCAAACGATTTGGAAGAACAAGCGGTCGCTGAAAAATATGATGCCTTATTCGCAAAGGCTCAAGGAAATGCTGAACTAGAAAAGCAATTAATGATTCAGCAAGAATCAGAACTTGGAGTATTAAGAAAAGGGTTCAGCGATAAAGAAGCCGAAGATAAAGCGACAGCAATCGCGAATTCGAACGCATTACGTCATTCATTGATGCGCGAATCGAATGAAGAAGATTTGGCATTGTTACAAGAAAAATATGATGCTGAACGATTGGCATTATTAGAAGATAAGATTCTGACGGCTGAAGAAAAGATTCCATTACAGAATGAAATCCTGGAACGTGAGAAAGCTGAAGAAGATGCAATCAATCAGAAATGGGATGCAAAAGAATTAGCTGATGCTAAAATTTTAAGTGATAAAAAAATAGCATTAAGAAAGGCACAAACGGACTTAGCGGTAGCGGGTTTGAACTCTTTATCTTCTTTGAATAATTTGGTTTCAGATTTACAATTAAAGAAAGCGAAAGGAAATTCAGTTGAAGAAGAAAAAATCAGAAAGAAATCATTCGAAAGAAATAAGGTTCTTCAGTTAGGAATTGCAACGATTCAAGGAGTTCAAGCGGTTCTTGCAGCTTATAGTTCAGGACTTGCAACTCCTGTAGTTGGTGTTGCAACGGGTGCGGCTTATGCGGCAATCGCCGGAGTTGGTGCGGCGGTGAACATTGCAAAAATTGCTTCGGCAAAATACGAAGGTGGTGGTTCGGGTGCTTCTGTTAAAATGCCATCAGGGTCAATTCCATCAGCCGGAGCAAGTGCTTCATCCTTTGCGATTAGTGACAATACTTCATCGACTCAAACTGAATTGAATGCAGACGGAACACAATCGAATGGAGCGAACGCGGTTCAAGTCGTCGTGGTTGAAACTGATATCACAACGGCGGTTAACAATGTAGCGCAAATAAATGAAATCGCTACGTTTTAAATACTACCGCCTTTAGAAATATTATCAAAAGCCGATAACGGTTGAAGATTTGAATAGTGACAAAGTACTTTCATTTCTTCTTCCGATTCGGCTAATCGTAACGGAACGATATGGTCGATATGCCATTCGCCATGATTGTCCCAAGTCATCCAATCTTCGAACTGTTTTTCAATGTGATTCATAACCGTTTCATAATCGGCTCCGAGTAGTTCGTGTGTCCGACTTGTCTTTTTATATCCTTTTGATTTGAATGCGTCATATGTTCTATTTCTGCAAGTGCATTTTAATTTGAATAAAGAGTCTGTTTTATATTTTTTTTTATTTTGCTCTTTCATCTTTTCTTTATTTTTTTGACGCCATTCTTTTTTTTGCTCTTTTATCTTTTCTTTATTTTTTTGATACCATTCTTTTTTTTGCTCTTTTATCTTTTCTTTATTTTCTAATTCCCATTTTTTATTTTGCTCTTTTCTCTTTTCTTTATTTTCTAATTCCCATTTTTTATTTTGCGCTTTTCTCTTTTCTTTATTTTCTTCTTCCCAAAGTTTTGTGTTTTGTTGTATTCTTTCTTTATTTTCTTGATAGTATTCTTTGTGTCGAATTGCAGTTTTTTCTTTATTTTCTAATTCCCATTTTTTATTTTGCGCTTTTCTCTTTTCTTTATTTTCTTCTTCCCAAAGTTTTGCTTGCGCTTTTCTTTTTTCTTTATTTTCTAATTCCCATTTTTTATTTTGCGCTTTTCTCTTTTCTTCTTTCGTCATTATATTTGTTTTAAAAAATTAGTTCCTTCTTTTGTCATAAAGCCTTGACCGGTTGACAGACATCCGTACATGGTCATGAACAGATTCGCCTTTGTTATGTTCGGTTTGATTAGTTTCACATTATCAATCGGCTTGAATTGAATCGGTACGTTGATATTGAAATAAAGCGATTTGATAAAATGATCGTTATTCTTCCAATCGATTTGTTCGAATGTTTCAATCAATAGTTTCGAATTAAATAGAACCGGCTGATGACATTCATATGAACGAATCGGTCTGTTCGAATGTTCCAATAAGTGAACACAATTGTCGACGGCTTGATTCCAAGCGATTGATGCTTTACCTTCTTTGCGTTCCATCATTTCGATTGAACCATGAACCATACTGAAATCGAATCGGTCATTTATAAAGAAGTCGTCATTCATATAAACGAACTCACCAGGATGCGATTGTGCGAACAGTAACATCTTAGCGGTTACGTTTGAACCACGAACAAGAAACGAATCGTGTGACTTGATATGATTGAAGTTCAAATCGGTTTCGGGTTTGTCACCGATGACGAACACTTCCGAATCGGGATAGTATTTCAATACGCATCGAATCGAATTGATGATATTAAAATCAGAATCTTTCTTTTTATAAGGATATACGAATTTCATAATTGTTTTAGTTTATTTTGATATGCTTCACTTGCTTCTAGTTCAGTGCTGAACGAACCTAAATGTATTTTTTTACCTTTAATACTAATTCCCGCAACCCATTTTTCATTTTCTTTGTGCCAAGAAACACCTTTGTATTTACTTGTAAGGTTTAAGTCTATTATTTTTTTTATGTCAAATACACCATTATTATAATCACTCAATGCTTTTTTATATACTTTACTTGCTTTGATTTCACAGTCAAAGCTACCAAGATGAAAACGTTTTTTATTTATAGTTATTGAAGCTACCCAGTATTTTTTGTTCCAATGAACACCTGTGTATATACTTTTACCTTTTCTATCTTTAGAACAGTTTTGTCTATTTGTTACTATTTGTAAATTCTCAATATTATTATTTGTTGGGTCATTATCAATATGGTCAACAACTAATTCATGACCGCATGGGATATGATTAAGAAAAGCTATTGCCACAAGTTGGTGTATTTTCATAGTTTTTGAGATACTATCTTTTGATAAAGAAAGTATCAAGTATCCTGAACGGTTAATGTAAGTTTTTAAAATTCTTTGTTTTACAATTCTACCGATAGAATCAAACCTTTCTAAACCTTTTACGTTTCCGTAATTACTGATTTGATAAAGTCCTTCATAACCTTTTACGTCTTTGAATATTTCCATAATAAACAGTTTAACACATTAATATGTACAAACATAAGAAAAATATATGATTAATACAAACCTCCCAATTTTTGAAATACAAATCGACCTTGACGACCCGAATACATTTGTTGACTTCAATTCATTAGTTCACGATCCCGCACATGAAATATCATTCGAAACATTTTCAAAAGCGGTTCGATTCGAATTCAATGATGACGAAAAAACAGTTTCAGGTGTTGCTATTTCTGCCGACACTCCGATTTATAGACGTGATGCATCGGGTGAATACTATGTCGTTTTCACAAAGAAAGCAATTAAAGACATCATTCACGATTATGCTCGAAACAATCGATTCAATAATGTGAACATCGAACACGATTCGAAAGATGTTGCTGATGGTGTTTATATGATAGGTTCATATCAGATAGATAATAAAAAGGGATTCACCGCTCCGGAACGATTCAAAGATGTCAACGATGGTTCTTGGATAGTAACGTATAAATTCGAGAACGTCGAACTATACAACCGAATCAAATCGGGCGAAGTTACCGGATTCAGTATCGAAGGCACATTCGTAATGGATGAAGCACAATTCAAATCGGATATTTCAATCGAATCAATCCTTGATGAGTTGATAGAATTGGCTAAAAAATAAACAGTCGTATACAATATACGAACATAAATAAATTATATGAGTAAATTCAAAAGTGTAATTGAAAAACTTGACCTATTAAAGTCAATGTTTGCCGATGAAACTGAAGTTATTGCGGAAGCACCGACATCGGAAGCTGAAGAAGTTACCGTAAAATTTGAAGAAGCACCTTTGATGGATGGAACAATTATCTCTTTTGAGATGTTGGAAGTTGGTCAAGCGGTTTTTGTTGTTACCGAAGACGGTGAGCAAGTACCCGCAACAGAAGGAACACTTCAACTTGGCGGTGAACTTGAAGGTGTTTCGATTGTCCTGGATGCTGAAGGAATGATTTTGGAAGTAGTTGATGAAAGAACAGAAGGTGAAGAAGCACCGACTGAAGAAGTAGTTGAAGAAGAAGCAATGTCAAGCGAAAAGGTTGAAGCAATTGTCGACACAAAGATGTCGGATATTGACGAACCATTGAACGCAATTGTTGAAGGTGTCGGATCGATACTGAAACAAAACGAATCATTGAAACGCGAACTTGATAAGTTGAAAGAAGATTTCAGCGCATTCAAGAACGAACCAACTGAAGCAAAAGAAGAATCGAAATTTTCGACAGCGAATGACAAGGACAGACGTTCGGAATATTTCAGAAAAATG
>Ga0136655_1001001_pt1 | contig 12934 bp, 23 predicted proteins | sample CPBDNA_2_FD_94863 | JGI IMG/M metagenome (GOLD analysis project Ga0136655, IMG submission 94863) | Freshwater to marine salinity gradient microbial communities from Chesapeake Bay, USA - CPBay_Spr_15_0.8_DNA (version 2) | ecosystem: Environmental > Aquatic > Marine > Coastal | place: USA...
GTCAGCAGTGCGCTTGCCGCAGCGGGGGCAGAAGTTGCGCTCCTCTGGCTGTGCCACAGCTTCGCGCAGGGCGGCTTCGGCGCTCTCCACTTTCTCGTCGTCCAGCACCCAGCAAGACCCGGCCCCGTGCCATTCGATTGACTCCAGCGCCTCAAGCGCCAGCTTCAGTGCTTCGTCTTTAGTCATATCAATACCCCCACCGAACACGGAAACACACTAGCCAAAGGTGCAACACAAACTCATTGCCACTGGCTATGAATCCCACGGCAAAGCACGGCCACTTGCGGGGCCAGAACTCAGTTATCAGGTGCAGTTTCTTGTTCATTCCAAGCCTCCTTCCATAACCCACTGCTCGGCTTTCTTGGTCATGAACAAGCCCTCGGCGCGGGTCATCTTTGACGACCTGACAATGAGCACGCCCGCTGAGTCGTAGCCCAGCACCAGCACATCGGTAAGCTCCTTCATTAGGGCTGAGTTCAGCGCTTGCTCGGCTGTGTAGTTGACGCTGGCTGGCAGCGCGATAACAGTCATGTTGTTCATATCTTTTCTCCTTCTCCGTCTTTGCGGTTGATCTCTACAGCGGCGTGCTTGTAGTAGTTGTGGTATGGCGAGGCTTTGTTGTGCATGTACAGCATCAGGTTGGTGATGCGGCGGCGCTCATCAGCACGGACAAGTTCGGCAAAGCGTTCAAGGAACTTAGTGGTAGGCGCAAAGCCACCAAGCTCTCGGGTCATCTCAGTGATTGTTTTCATATCAGCAAGCTCCAAATCCAGACGCCAGTGAAGAAGATCAGGATGCAGGCCACAGCCAGCACCACCATGATGCCGGTCAGCATCACCGTGCCAACCGTGTGCCACTTTTCCGGCACCGGCTCAATGTCAGGTGGTATCGCCGGATACGGCTTGATCTTGCGGACCACCTCCACCGTGGCCGTGTCGTACTTGCAGTCCCAGATGCACTCGGGCAGACACGGGCATTCGATGCGGCCCGTGTCGCAGTAGCGGCGGGTCATGCTGTCCTCGCTTTCAACATTGCGTCTGCCATGATGTAAGCACGACTAGCATGTTCTGGAAATTCATCTAAACAAACGCCACCAATAAGCTCGCCCTGCATCGCCTTGGCCGCAAAGTAATCGCGTAGGGTCATGCCCGATGAAGCAAAGGTCAAGTTCGTGGCAGCAGCAGGGAACGCTCGAATGCCACTGTCTTTAATTGGGGATAACTCAATCATGTCTTCTCCTCAACAGCCGCGTAAGCCTTCAGCCGCTTAATCCTGTTCTTGTTGTACGCGACCAGCGCCTGCGCGTACTCCACGCCGGTCTCCGCACGCAGCAGCGCCATCTCGGCCTCAAACAACTCACCGGCCACAGCCTGCGCTGGCGTCACCGACTTCATCAGCAACCGCGTCTCGTTCCAGATTTCTTTAAGCATTACTATCTCTCCTTTTAATTATTCGACAAATTGTCATGTGACTTACTTCAAATATCTTTGCAATCTCTCTGTGGGTTAATCCTTGGTCGAATAACTTTAATACTCGGCTATTGGATATATTAACCCTCGGGCGTCCAGCATTAACCCTTTTCCCGCCATGGGTCATTGATATATGTCCTCCTTAATCGCAATCTCGATGACCTCTTTTAAGTCATCGCTGATTAACTCAAACACATCGGCCCCATTCACCCACACCTCGACCAATATCACCTGCTCAGGAAATGCAGGGGTAATCATCTCGCCGCCATCAATCACCGCAGGCTCTGCGCCCTCCCACTCGTACCAGCACTCCAGCGGCACTCGGCACAGTCCCGTCACATACTCATGCATCAGCTTCATTTCTCTTCTCCTTGTAGTGCCTTACGGATCGCTTCGTGAGAAACAATCACGCCGTGGCTGGTTTTTAAAACATTTGATATCGCACGCAGCGATATGCCAGTCGCCCGCATCTCTTTCGCATACGCCAGCGCAGCCTGCTCGTTGGCCACAGGCACCAAGGTCGCAGACTGTCCGGTGCCTTGGATGGCGTACCCGAACTTGGCCGAGCCACCCAAGTGCCCGCCGGCCTTGCGCTTGGCAGCCTGCCCCAATTTCTGGCGCTCCTTGAGCACCCTGCGCTCATGGCCGGCGAAGCTGCACAGGATCTCCAGCATGAGCTGGGCGTAGATGTTGCTGGCGTCAGTCACATCGCCGTGGCCGTTGATGATGAGCTTGACCTTCAATTCCTTGCACGCCTTGATCGACTGCAGGGCATCCAGCAGATCACGGCTGAAGCGGTCCAGCTTGGCCACGATCACGGTGTCGCCTTCCTTGAGGGTCACGCCGTTGGCGTTGAGGCGGTTGAAGAAGGGGTCAGCACCCGACACACCACCGTCCTCGATGAAGCGGTCAATGGCGAGGCCGTGGCTCATCGCGTTGCCCTTGATCTGCCGCCGCTGCTCCTGCATCGAGGTGTTGTCCACCTGCTCAGCAGTCGATACCCTCACATACCCATAGATCGTCATTTCGTTGCCTTGCTTGTTAATTAATTGACTCTGAGCGCAATTATGTAGCAGGTTGACGGGGTGACGCAAGTGTTATTTTGTAAATTTATAAAATTTTTTTTGATGAGTGTTGGGGTACAGCAGCAGCCGCCCCGCCGCCAGCGCCGGACGGGGGGGGCAGCCGCCGGCCAGGGCAGACCGGCGCCTCAGACCCCCAAAACTAAGGGTTAACCCTCATCAATTGGGTCGTTGACAAGCCCGTTTACGGGATTGACATCGATGACGCGCTTACGCAATGCATCGAGCGCCATCGAGCCCAGGTCGATGTTGATGAGCGGCTGCTGCTTGTCGCCATACACCTCTGGGTTGAGCTTGGACGCCAGCCTCCAGCGGTTATCGCTGCGCAGCTTGGCCACCTGCACATCGTCACGGGTCGCAGCGTCAGCGATGCTGATGGTCTGTTCGGCTAAACTATGCGCACCTCGCGCACGGGCGCGTGCGAGGCTCTCTGCACGCGAGGGCACCTTTTCCAGCCAATCGTAGAAGCTGCCACAGCTTATCCCCACGGTACCGCAAAGGCTTTCGATGGTTTGGCCTGACGCCACGAGGTCGAAGATCTTTGCCTCTCCGCCGAATGCGTGTATGGCCTTGTTGGTCTTGGTGTTGGCTTCCTTGGCCGCTGCTGCCACCTCAAACATTTCGCGCTTCTTCTCGAATGCCCGTGCGATGGCCTCATCGGCCATGTCCGTCACGAGCCTGACTTCCGAGTCGCTCATCCCAAGTACTCCTCAATGATTTTGAACCCCTCATCGGCTGACCGTGCGATGACGCACAGGTAGCCCTCCGCATTTAGTTGACTTGCAAGGCAGCTTTGCACCTTACTCACCACGCCCACCTTTGTCTTCATCTCCACGAACAACCCACCAAAGCCCTTAGAACGCCTCAGGACGCACAGATCAGGCATCCCAGCCAGTACCCCCTCACCATGCAGCCTCACGCGCTCTGACGCCGCTCTATCGCCCCCATTCGGTATCGCCGCGATGATCACATCCGGATAGAACGCCCGCACCCGCTGGACCAGCTTCACCTGCTCCTTGTGCTCAATGCTCTGCCGCTTGCGCTTTATGTCAATTCCCACCATGGAGTCGATTCTACGGACTCAGCGGGTGTTGCGGCATCCCGATCCACGAACATGTGGCAGTGATGTAATACTTTTTCTGGGATGCAGTGCAGGTCGGTCTTTGTGCAGAAGTCCTGACGGAATGAAACCCTGACCCAGCCGCCCTTCGCTTCAGCGCCGTGAAACATCCACTGCCCAGCCCTTTCGTTCAGCCTCCTGAACTTCTCGAAGTCCTCTGCCGTGAAATTCCAGCGCTGTATCCTCGACTCAGAATTTCCGCACTTTTCGCACAGTTTTCTCTGCTCCATCTGTAACACCTCTGCCTGTGGATAACTTTTCACTGTCAAGCCCATGAGTCGGAGGGACCAAGTCGAAGATACCTCCCAAAGGAAAAAACGAAGGTATCTCCGACTTGTCAAGCCCCTCAAAAATCGGTGATTAGGCTGTGGATAACCTGTGGATAACTCCACAGGGTTATCCAACAGCTCCATCTTTGTCGGCGGGACGGTCCCTCCGAGGTCCCTCCGAGGTCCCGCCGACTCTCCGACCTATCCAAAACATTGGTTTTAAGCCTCATGGTCACCCCTTTGACCCAAAATGTTCCACGAATTGTTGGCCGCATTTGGGGCGAATCTCTTGAGCACTGACTCACCAACCATGCGCTTAATGTCCCCCTTGGAGCTCCCAGGCACCGCTGCATAGATGTCAGCCCACTCCAGCTTGTAGGCATCTGGATGTAATTTGCAGTCCTTCGGCGCGTTGGAGCCCTTGCGAATTACAACCCCTTCTGGGTGCTCATTGATGATGGACTGGACGAAAGCTGCTGCCGTGTCGCACTTGTCCATCAGTCTGAGGGACTTGTTGTCCTCGATTCTGGCCGCGGCTTCTTGCTTGCGGGATGATTCTGATGTTGGGTACGGGATAACCGTGATGCACTGGATGTCTTGAGGGTTGCCGTGGCGTGTGGTGACCACCTCGTTGTGGATGTGGGTCTGGAGGCTGATCTCTCGGGTTATGGGCTCGTAGCGGGTCTTGACGAGCCGCATGAACCTGTTCTTGTCCTCGTCCATGAACAGGATGGCGGTCAGGGTTGCATCGCCGGTGAAGGCGCTGGCTCCACGGGCCAGGGCGCTGTCATCGTTGGTGGTGGCCGTCTTGGCCGTGTGGGCGATGATGGCCACTGAGGTGTTGAGTTGGGTGAAGATCGTCTGCTTGATTGCAGCCATGAAGCTGCCTACTTCGCTGTTGTCATTCTCGTTTTCTATTTCAAGTGTGGAGTTTGATGTATCAATAACTAATAATGGGCGCTCAGAGTTTATTGTGTGATTAATTACATTCTCGGCCAATAAGAGTATCTCTGGGACTTTGGAGCGTTTAGATTCAATGACGATAAACCAATCGGACACTTCTTGTGCGTTTAGATTCCAATACTTGATGTATGCGTAGAGCGACTGGCGAATTTGATTGGCGTCCTCGGTAACATAGAGAATCTTTCGGCGGGATTCTGTCTTCAGTGGGGAATCGGACAGACGGAAGCCGGCGATGATGAGACAGACCGACAGCATGGCCGTGGTCTTACCGACCCCAGGCTGCCCTGCGATGACCGAGAAAGAATGAGCAATGAAGCCATCGACCAGATACTCAATCGGGTGGAGCTTTGTTAAGTCAAGACTTAACTCTTTCCAGTACTTTGGGGCTGGTGACTGTTCGGGCTCGACTGGTGACTGTTCATCAGGGGCTGGTGACTGTTTGGCGACTTGGGCCTGCGCAACTTGGATGAAGGTGGCGAAATCATCTATAGCGGATTTGCGATCAGCGGCCTTGGATGGCGGGCTGTAGCCGGCGTCCTTGGCGTGATGGAACAGCGTGCCGATTGATACACCCTTACCCTGGTGGAAACTTTTCCAGTGGGTATCGATGTCGGCTTCGGACTTGTACTTGCTGCCTTGGCTGCTCCAGTTGGACCAGAGCCCGTGGCCTTGGGCACCGAAGGCCGTGTGCAGCGCTTGGCCGAGTTCGATCCATGTCGTGTAGTCGCAGTCTGGGCTGATGTAGGACAGCGCCTCTGCGGCCTTGGAGTAGTCATCCGTTGAAGACGACAGGATTGGCTGGTACTCGGGCTTGGGCAACCGCGGTGCCTCCGGTGGCTGGTTGGCGCTGTCCTGCTCAATGATGCCCCACATGGTCAAGAGCGCCAGCAAATTGTCCTGCATGTCGGCGTTGAGGCTGCCTGTGAGTTTCTGGCCGGATAAGAGAACTGACTTGCCTGCGGAGGTGGGCAGACCGAAAACCTCAATCTCTTGCCCGCCGCCGAGCTTGTACTTGGGCTTGATCTGGTCGATGTTCTCGTTCTCCACGAACAGGAAGATGTGCCGGCCTCGTCCGGAGACGCTGACCTCGGTGAGTTGGTCGTGCTGCTTGACCCACTCGGCCATGCGCTTGATGGCGATGTTGGTGGGGGATGTGGAGTGCTTCATGTCCACATCGAGGCAGACCAAGTAGCCATCGTTGGAGACGGCTGGGCTCTGCATTACTATGCCAAGATAGCCGCCGAAGGGTGCGGAGTCCATCGCCTGCACCTCGATGGCGCTGTAGAGTTGGTCGTTGGGTGTGTCGCGTGCCACACCTTGGCCAGACTTCTTATAGGGAATCTTCTTGCCATCGGTGGTGGTGGCAAAGGTGCAGAAGGTGGCCTGTGGGTGCTGCTCAATGAGCTTCAAGGCGATCTGCTTTGAGGCCGTGAAAGTTGACTCAGCCTTTGGTAAAATACTCATGTTAATCTCGCGGTTGACTTGCATTTGTTCTCTCCTTCTGGTTGTTGCCAGTTGACCCCTGACGGTTCACGCTGTCAGGGGTTTTCTTTTGGAGATGTGGATTCTAGTCTTTGGACTTCTTGGGCGATGCGGCTGCCGATCCAGGCGACCACCGGCACAGCCCATGAATTGCCCAAGGCTTTGTACCGTGGCCCGTCTGGGGTTGGCTTTCCCTTGAGCCTGATGTCGGTGTAGTTGTCGGGAAATCCTTGCAAGCGCTCACACTCAACTGGGGTGAGGCGGCGCACTTGCATGGCTGTTGCCACCGCCATCGGATTCTTGGCTTGCAGTGTCTGCATGATGTCCACATCAGTGTGTGGATTTGACATCTGGCCGCTGAAAGTGATGGGCAATGAATACGCCGCAATCGGAGCTTCATGATTACATGTCAGTGTCGGGCTACGGTCAGTGGCGATCTCAGCTCCTCCTTGGCCGTGGGCCATTGTGATGACGGCATCAGTCTCTACTCTGTCGTTGCCTGTGCGACTGAAAGGAGGGCCGTTTGTAACTGTTGGGGCAATTCTTTGCCCCTTTTCTCTGCTCGGCGCAGTATCCCTACGCACGCCTTGGAACTCAAAAAGAACCTTTGTGGGATCGAAGTCTGCTCTAGCACTTGCGACAACGAACACACGGCGGCGGCGTTGGGCCACTCCAAAGTATTGGGCGTCAAGGACTCGCCACGCGACTGCTCTTTGGGGACCAAACACACAACCTGCGTTTGTCCATCTCTGCCCTGGTGGGACGAGTGCGTCATCTTCGCCGGCAAGTGCTGCAAGAAAGCAGCCGAAGGCGTTGTCCTTGGTGTTGAGGACTCCTGGCACATTTTCCCAGAAGACGATTGCTGGAGAATCTGATCGAACAGATCGAACATGGTCAATTGCATTGGCGATACCTACGAATGTGAGTGAAAGATTTCCACGGGCGTCATCAAGTGACTTGCGCAGACCGGCAACAGAGAAGGCTTGGCACGGTGTGCCGCCACAGAAAACATCAGGGGCTTCAACCTCGCCAGACAGGATGCGATCTGGCAGCGTGGTCATGTCGCCAAGGTTGGGGACATCAGGGTAGTGGTGATTGAGCACGGCAGACGGGAACGCCTCAATCTCTGACAGCCATGCGGCCTTCCAGCCCAGTGGATGCCAAGCGACAGATGCTGCCTCAATGCCGGAACAGACTGAGCCGAACCTCATGCCTGCTTCTCCTTGACCAGACTTGATGCCGCGTGCTTCTCACCGATCAGGTCATCGCTGATGGCAATGTCCAGCTTGGCGATGGCTGACGGGGACTTGAGATCGAACGCCTGCGGGAATGACTTCAATGCCTCGTAGGCCAAGGCGTCAGACTTCCAAAACTTGGTCTTGCGCCCTGGTCGTAGTGTCCAGCCTTGGATGTGCCACCCGCGGGTGATCTGACGCTTTGCTGACTCCAGCACTGCCTCAGACCACATGGCTGCAAGCTGAGCCAGTTCGATCTCCTCGCTGGTGACATGAGGCACTGCAATGGTGTCATCCTTGTCGGCCTTTTTCACAAGGTCTGCGAATTCCTTGCGTGCGTTGTCCTGCACCTTCTGCCGCATGGACGGGCAGATGGGCTTTGCCTTGCAGTACTTGCAGGCCGATGTGCTTGGGTTGGTGGGCGCGTCAAATGTCAGGGCCAAGTTGGCTGCGGCCAGCAGGTCTTGGCCGTGCTGGACCAAGGTGGCGCCGGAGACGGTCCACTTGCTGTGGCCAGCACGGGGCTGGTAGATGTGCATGGTGCAGGTGATGGACTCGGGGGCGTTGAGTTGCCGCATGACGCCCAGCGCATAGGTCAGCAGTTGCTTGTTGTCCTCGGCCTCGACCAGCACTCGGCCGAATTTTGCATCGATGACATGAAGGTGGTCGCCTTCAACGATAACAGCGTCAGCGGTCCCGCCGAGCGCGTAATGCAGCGACTTGAGGCCAGCGTCTACATTGACCTCAATCATGCGCTTTCGGGGGTTTTCTGAGATGCCGTTGACATAGTTGGCATAACTTTGCGCAAGCTGAAGGTGCTCTGGGTCAAGGTCTGGATCGTCAATCTCTTGGCCCATCAGAATCTTTTCTGACAATTCATGCAGCTTGGTGCCAAGAGCAGCGGCCTCACTTGATGGCTCATAGGGCATGAGTTCTTCCAAGCGGTAGCTACCTGGGCAGGTCATGAAGCGGTCAGCGCGAGATGCTGACAGGCGGGCGTGTTTACGGATGGTGTGTTCGGTCATGTCGTTTCCTTGGTGAGTTTCTTGATGAGTGCTTTGGCCTTGGTGGCTTGGTCGGGGGTGAGGTAGAACTCAACCCGAACCAGCCCGAGCTTCTTGCGCCTGTCGCGCAGCCGCTGGACGCGGGTGGTGGATGGTGGGGTCATGGTTGTAGGGGCCGAAGCCCCGTTTGGTTTTAAGCAGCGGTGCGGCGGTCAGCGTAACCAGCGGATTTGCGGATTTCAGCGGCCCATGCGCCAAACCTATTGATGTCGCGGATCACAACTGAGTAACCTGAGATTTCATGACAACCGTAGGCGGTGAACGCTTCATCGTAAGTATCAAATTCAATGATGCCGACTTCAAGGGTCTCAGTGCAGGCATATGAAAGAAAGTAAGAGGGTAAAGCTGTCATTTCGTTTGCTCCGTTGTGTTTATGAGCCTCTACTATAACAGCGTTTCCGGTAACTGCAAGAACTATTTTATAAGGACAAACCCTTAGATGATCTGTCTCTCAATTGAAAAGCCTCGGCATGTCCCGCCCCGAATGCAAGCGCTTGAGACAGCATTGTTGGTGACCCCAAGATGGCGTGCTGCATCAGCCATTGACCTGAACCAGCCAACTGTTTCATTCTTTTTGTTCTTGAGGAAGACGGCAGCAGGTGGAATGCTTGAGCACTTGACCTCATACAGTGCGTGATGCGTGTTTGCCAAGGCTGATATCCACTCTAAATTTTCTGGGGTGTTGTCTGTCTTTTTATTGTTCTTGTGGTTGACTGTCAGTGAAAAATCACCATCAACAAACGCCATTGCAACAAGCCGATGCACAACCATTTTCTTGCCGAAACTCAATTCGACTTGCTGGTATCCATCCTTTGTGATCCAAGGCTTTAAAAGCCTGCTCTTGTACAAAACTGGGCCAACACTGCCCCACTTGTTTTTCTTGATGACAGTCCTGTTCACGCTCCGAACCTGGCCCAAGTTGCTGACCTCGTAACCCTCGTGGGCTGGGATTTCTTTCCATATTTCCATGATGACCTCAAATAATTTGTGAAATGATTTTTTGCTTTTTAAGAGTACGGTCTAAGACGGTGTGATCCAGTGATGCGCGAACAGTCAGGAGATAAATCACCGGCTTTGATCCGTTTTTGTTGATGTTCTCAACCCTGCTTGATGCCTGCTCCAGTGCGCTGGTCTGCCATGTTGGCTCGACAAAAACAATCGTGTCTGCAGCCGACAGGTCAATGCCCTCACCGCATGAACTGATGTTCCCGATAAAGCACTTTGTCTTTCCAGATTGAAAGTCATCAATGTTCTTGATCCTCTTGTCCTTTGGCGTATCGCCCACAACCATCACAGGCTTAAATTCTTTCAACCCCTCAAAGAGCATTGAGACCACCTCCTTATGGTGCGCAAATACCACGACAGGCTCATCAGACTTCAACAGATTTGCGATGAACTCAATGGCCAGTGGAGCCTTGCGAATGCCGGCCTCACGCATGATTTCGGACAGACCCTCAAACGCAAGAATCGCGTTGGGGTTGGCCACCAATGCATCGGCATCAAACTTCTGCTCACGCTTATCAATGGGCAAGTCAAAGGTAATGAGGCTGACCTGCGGGTCTTTGTAGTCCATGAAGATGTCTTCTTTCTTGCGCCGCAACAAGTGCGGCCTGACCAGCGCCTTGAGTTCTGGGATGTTGCTGGCTCCAGATACATCCAGTCCACCCCACGGTGGATTCCATGCTTTTGCGTACCGATAAACAAAGTCAAACCAACCCCCCTTGTAAATCCCTAGTCCATGAAGTATAGGCCACAATTCTGCTGGGCGATTTGGCACGATCGTGCCACTGAGCGCGTACACCCGATCAATCTTTTTCATCATCAGCATCGCTGCTTTTGTCCTGATGGCCTTCGGGTTGGCCAGACGGTGACACTCATCAAATACGACAGTTTGTATTCCTGCATGAGCCGTAACGCTTGACAAGATGTCGTAGTTGATGATGGTCACACCAGAGGCGATAAGCTCGCCAGCCTGCTTCTTCCCATTGATGACCCTGACCTTGACGGACGGGTCCAGCTTGTTGATGGCGGCCTCCCAGACGCTCTTGGCAATCGCTGGGCACACGATGATGGCCGGCAAGTGCTGGAGAGCAGCGGCAGCCGTTGGCAGGGTCTTGCCAACCCTTGGCTGGTCAGCCAGGATGCAGCGCCTGTGGGCCAGCAGGAACTGCTTGGCTTCTTCTTGGTGGGGGTAGAGTGTGATGGTCATGCCGGCAAGTCTCTCATAAAAAAACTTGCAAGACAATAAAAACTTGACTTACAATGCAATCGCTGCAATCCGCAGCTTTACCGTAAAAACGAAAGAAACGCATGACTACACGAGTTGTTACCGGCAAGGTCCGGTTTGTTTATTGCTCAGTGATGAGCGCCCGCAAGAATGAGATGAACGGCAAGGACGAGTTCAGCACGCAGGTACTGGTGCCCAAGACTGATACCGAGACGGTAGCAGCGCTGAAGGCTGCCGCCAAGGAGGCTCTGACCGCCAAGTTCGGCGACAAGATTCCGAAGAATGTGCGCAACCCTATGCGCGATGGCGACACCGAGACCAAGAGCGATGGCTCGCCGTTGGGCAAGGAATACGCTGGATGCTACTTCTTCAACACCAAGAGCACGAATAAGCCTGGTGCCGTGGACGCCAATGGTGCCGACCTGCTGGGCAGTAATGACATTGCGTCCGGCGACTATGGCCGCGTGTCGCTGAACGCCTACGCCTACAGCCAAGCCGGCAACAATGGCGTCTCGTTTGGTCTGAACAATGTGATGCTGGTGGCCAAGGGTGAGTCGCTGGGTGGTGCCAAGCCAAGCGCCGCGTCTGACTTTGGTCTCAGCGCCTCAAAGGCTGCGCCAGCGATGGCCGCTGAGTCGGACGACAACTGGTAAGGAGTAGATGATGCACGCATACAACAACATCCTCCCCGTTCAGATGCAGGACGCACTGATGGCTGCTGCTGCCACTGGCCGCATTGAAGTGGTTGACGCTACTGTCAGCGAATTGCAAAAGAAGCACCCTGAGCGCTTCCACAATGAGCATACGGTATCAGGCCGCAGGTTTCACCATGAGCCTCGGCAGAGCGTGCCCAATGCGGGGTTTGTCGTACCCTTTCCGGAGTGGATGACCCGCAATTAAGAATCGGGGCTGAAAGCGGATGCGGGTTTCTTAATCCACGAAAGGATCGACCCGTGCAGCGAGTAAGCCCCACCTTGGAGAACCCATGAAATACATTGCAGCCCACATACCTGACGAGATGCTGGAGAAGCTGGCCTCAGTGGCCAGCGGCCTCAAGATGTCTCGGTCTGCCTTGGTTCGGCTGGCGCTTGAGTCTTACTTGCAGAATCCGCACTGGCTGATGCAAGCCGATCAAGTGCGGCAGCCAGTGAGTTTACGGATGACCATAGCGGACTGACGGCACCGGACAACCACCGGCTAACCTGCGGGGGCTGGATGCCAGCCTCACGGCATACGGCATTCATTCTGATGCCGTTGGCCTTGGCCCTGTCCCTGATGTCTTTGACTGATTCCATGACTTAATTTTAGCGGCGGCACAACAGTAAATTGACTTGTTTGCACGAATCAATAATTAGTGCATAATCCGTAACACCAGCAAGTCGCTGGGAATAACGCAACAACCGAAAGAACGAAATGAACGAAAAATTGACACAGCGTGCCGAGTCGGCACTGGACTTCATCCTGGCCCTGTGCATTGGTGTCGGCATCGCTGCCGCACTGGTCGCATGGTGGTCGGCATGAGCACCGTGGTCGGCGGCAAGCGCGGCAAGGCAGCCACGCCAAGCACCACGCTCAACAAGATGGTGGGTCTGTACAACCCGATTGAATTGCGGCCCTTTGAGGGGCGTGCTGGGGCGATGGACGCCTTCAAACTGCCGTCATTGATTGGCAGCCAGCGGCTGTACCGCAAGGACGCAGGAGAGATCAAATGAGTATGGAGACCGGAATCGTGGCGACCTTGGAGCTGCTGGATGACCTGCTGAGCCCCGAGGTGTACGGCCATGCCGTGCCGTCTGACGCTCGGACAAGGGTGTTTGTGGTGCGTGAGATTCTGCGCCGCGAACTGGTGGCATTGACCGGCAGGCCGACCCCGTGGCAAAACGAGGATTGAAGCCACGCTGCCAGCCGGCCATCGTCAATCTCTTGGCGCTTGGCCCGCTGACCGTTGCACAGATTCATGCGCATGTTTTCTGCGCACAGCGGACCGCGTACATGCTGATCCAGCAAATGCACGCCGAGCGAC
>Ga0136655_1001008_pt1 | contig 12894 bp, 14 predicted proteins | sample CPBDNA_2_FD_94863 | JGI IMG/M metagenome (GOLD analysis project Ga0136655, IMG submission 94863) | Freshwater to marine salinity gradient microbial communities from Chesapeake Bay, USA - CPBay_Spr_15_0.8_DNA (version 2) | ecosystem: Environmental > Aquatic > Marine > Coastal | place: USA...
GACCTCTAATGAGGATATTCGACAGTTTATCGAGAATTCTAAAGTTGCTCCTGGAATGCCCGCGAAGTATTGATTGAGAAACAAGATTTTAGTATCAATAAACTCAGAGAGTCTTGAACAAAGAATCAAGAGCGGAGATCCAATAGAATTTAGTGCCATGTTCCAAGTCTAAAGTGCCGAGAGATCTGTTCGGCTAATCTTGAAAAGCCTACTGTGGAGTGGGTTTAAATTTCCTAGAACCCCCGTTGAAGCTTACTTTATCGGGGGTTTTTGTGGTGAAAGGCAAATAGTCCGTAATTGAAGTCGGTTTTTTAGGCGTTTAAGAATTGCGCTCTAAAGCTTTCAAAGTCCTTTATTTCTGGATTTCCAAGGTATTCCCCTAGCATTTTATAAATGTCTTTTGACTTTTTGCCTGATTCCCGAATGGTTCTGATCGAAGTGGATCCGTCTGATTTAGATAGTTTTTTCTTTTTGGGCCCCTTTAAAATTGGATGATGAAAAAACGTGGTGTTTTGGAATTCTGACTTAGAAAGCTTTTCAGCCAGTGCAAGTTGAGCCAAAGATGAGCTATACAAATCCTGTCCCCTGACGATCAAATCGACCTCAAAAAGGAGGTCATCAATCAAGGAAGTAAGTTGATAAGCGGGCTTAAGGTCTTTTTTCCTTAAAATTGAAAATGCAATATCGGTCGGTAAGATTAATGAAGAATTGAGCTGATTAGGATAGGATTTTAATTTAACAAAATCAGTTTCCAGAGCATTAAAGCGCCAAGTGACTTCCTTTCGATCTAATGGAATTCGACGATCCTGGCAATGCCCTAAATAGTAACCGCTAGAATCCATTTCTTGGATTTTTTTGCGGGAGCAATCACAGGCAAATACTAGCTTTTTTTCACTCAATTCAGCAAGTCCTAGCTGATACTGTTCCATTCGATGAACTTGAGACCAATCATTTTCAAATTCCTTGAGATTTTTGGGTCCTAGCTCGTAGCTAAGTTCCATAAAATCCAATGTGTCAAATATGTCTTGTACATATTCTTCCCGATAGCGCTCCTGATCTAGATCATCGATTCGAAGCAGGATTTTTGCGCCATGCTTTTCAGCCAAAACTTTGGTCACCAAAAAGGAATACAAATTTCCAAGATGTAAAAATCCACTTGGGGTGGGAGCAAAACGGGTAAGTTTGAAATTCATTTCTCGAAATTAGGTAGATTAAAGAAATTTAGAACTATGAAGAAGCACTACCTTTTTTTATTCTCCCTGATTACTTTCGCTTGCGAAAATCCTTCGAATCAATTGACTGGTCCCGAGCTGATCCAAAAATCTATTGAATTTCATGATCCAAATCAGGTATGGCCTAAGCTAAAAGCTACATTCAAATTTACGGACAGTTTGCCCGCTCCACGAGAATCCAGATCCTATTCTGTCAGCTTGGAGAATAAATTATCCAAAATGGTCTATCGAAATCAAGACTTGAATTACATCGTTTGGTATGACTCCGTTCAAGTTTTCAATGGAGAAATAGAAAATGAGCGCGCTATCCGGATGCGAGACTATTATACCTACCTCTGGGGACTTCCCATGAAGCTGAATGATCCGGGAACTCAAATCGATCAAGAAGTGGGGAAAGAGGAATTGAAAGGTAAAAGTTATTTGGTAGCTCGGGTGCCTTACGAAAAAGACATTTGGTATTTCTACATCGATCCGGAAACGTTCCAAATGGAAGCATATAAATTCTATCAAGATGAACCTAATCAGAAGGGGGAGATTATTTATTTGGCTGGAGTAAAGGAGTATAAGGGATTAAAGATCCCAGCAAATCGATCTTGGTATCGAACAGAAAATGATGAGTTTCTTGGCACAGATCAATTGCTTGGAATAGAATAAGCCAATATTATGGAGTTAACTCACTTAAGGTTCTTTAACTGATAATATTTTCTTTGGTAGTCGAAACCCCATAATTTTCGGGCAGATGAAAAAATGGGTTCTGGGGTTTTTCTTTTTACTTCATGCTAGTTTGGCTTTTGGCCAATTGTCATATTCAGGAAACGTGCTGGATGCTTCTGATCAGAAGTATTTGGAAGGAGTTTTTGTCGAGGTGATCGGTTCATCGGAAAATGATTCGACTAATTCGAGAGGCTATTTTAACTTAAAAGCTCGACCTGGAGACAGCTTACGGATCACTTTCCCAGGATTTTTAGATCAGAAGATTTTACTTAGCTCTGATCGTTATTTACAAATTCAGATTCAAGATCGGGCAAGATTTCTCCCAACATTTGAGGTGAAATCCGAGCCTTATGCGTTTCGATTCAAAGACGGGAAACTTACCGTCATTGACCCAAATGAGATAAGGGAGAAATCTCCAAAAGGCCAAGTTACTGCCGGTCCTTCAGGTTCTCCAAATGGGGGATATGCAGTTTATGGTGCAATTTCGTATTTCACTAAAAAGGCCAGATTAGCTCGTGAATATGAAAAAAAGCAAGAATGGGATAGACGCAGAGCGGGATATTATGCGGTTATTGAATCAGATTCAGTTAGGAAAAACCTGATGATCAAATACCAACTAGTTCGTCCTCAATGGGATAAATTAGTCATTCGGTACAATGAAGGAAATACCCATCATGAGTTTTTAGATTGGCCAAAAGATCGAGTCTATGCCCATTTCAATTCTTTTATTGTCAGAGAAAAAGATTGGATTTATTAAGATTTCCGCTTGAAGGACCATGTCACATAGAACCTTGCTACTTCTTCACCAGAGGGACTTTTTCCACTTGAGACCATCATCAATTGTCCGGTTCCATTGACTTCCATGCGCTCGATTAATTCGAATAATTCGAGCCCCTGATTACAAGTGAAGGTTATTTTCTCATTTGCCTTCTTGAAATATTCAGCTCGAAAATCTACAACCAGCATGGAGAATTTCCCTCTGCCTGCTAAAGCCAACTGACAAAGTGCGCCTGTGCTGAGTTCGGCAGCTCCTGCCATCGCAGCAAAATAAATGGACTTAAAAGGGTTTTGGGAACGCCAGAAATAAGGGATAGTGACTTCGCATTTTTCAGTTGAAAGAGTCTTGACTCGTAATCTCCAAAAAATGGCTGAGGGAAGCTTAGCAAGCATCGCAAACCAAAAAACTATAGGATTGCACATCTTTTTTTGATAGTCAATCGCTTTTGCATTCAGGTTGATTTGAGTTTGGGTAGTTTCCATAGCTTTATATTTGAAACTAAAAATAAAGAAAAAATGGTTCTGGTATTCTATTTGAACGTAAGAAAGAAATAACTAATTATCATGAAAAAGATTATCACTTTTCTAGCCTTAGGATTGATGCTCTATGCCTGTTCTAAAGTTCCATTAACTGGAAGAGCTCGGTTAGATACTGTTTCTGACGCGGAAATCATGCCTCTGGTAAATGAACAATACAAACAAGTGTTGAAGGAGGAAAAAATAGTAACCAATACTACTCAAGGACAAGCTGTGGTGCGGGTTGGCAAACGAATGGCCGCTGCTGTTGAGAAATTTTTGATCCAAGAAGGTTATCCTGAAATTGCCCAGTCCTTCGATTGGCAATTCAATTTGATTCAAAGTGATCAAGTTAATGCTTGGTGTATGCCAGGAGGGAAAGTGGCTTTTTACACGGGAATCATGCCTATTACCCAAGATGATACTGGAATAGCCGTGGTGATGGGGCATGAGATTGCTCATGCTGTCGCAGCACACTCCAGAGAGCGAATGTCAAATGGATTGGTCGCTAATTTTGGAATCAGTTTGGTGTCCTCCGCAATTGGTCAAAATCCAACCTTAACGCAATCTATCTTTATGCAATCAGTTGGTTTGGGAAGTGAACTGGGAATGCTTAGTTTCTCTCGAAAGCACGAATTAGAGGCAGATGAGTTGGGACTTACTTTTATGGCTATTGCGGGATATGATCCTCGACAGGCTCCTGTTTTTTGGGAAAGAATGTCCGCAAATGGAGGCGCAGCGCCCCCTGAGTTTTTATCCACTCACCCAGGACCTGACTCTAGAATACAGAAATTGAATCAGCAAATGCCCAAGGCGCTGAAGTATTATGAAGCGGCTAAGTAGGAAGTCAATAGAATTAAGGTACTAGAGCCAAGAACCAAGATATTAGAGCCAAGATACTAGAGTCAAGATTAGAGAAAATAGTATCAAGTATTTAGTGCCAAATAAAAAGTACAAATCAGGATAAATTGAGAATCAGTAGTTTGTTTGATTTTCATCATAGGGTTCGACTAGTCATCATGAAAAAGTCCGGAGGAAAACCTTCGGACTTTTTATTTTTATCATTTTTGAGACGGTTAATTAATTTATCCAATTTCCCAAAATCTCTTGTTTGTAAACTCTTGATTCTAATAGCTAACTACTTACTTTTTACTGATTAAACCCTCTCAATTTCACCTGAGTGAGCTTTCGCTTGGTGTCAAGTGGGAAATCACCGCGCATCATCCAGTCGTAATAGCCTGGCTCTTCTTTAAGCACTTGAGGAATGGTTTTCCCTTTTTGCTTTCCAAAATTGAAGACCTCTTCACCTTTGTCATTGAAGACAAATCTTCCTGCTAAATCCACCATTTTTTCATTTAGCAAGTCGTGAAGTTTTTTCATATCATTTTCAAAGACTCCTAACTTATTTCCCTGCAGATCTTCCATTTCTTGTCCCAGGTATCGCTCTATTTGAGAGGTGAACACATCCATTGTTGCCAAGGTATCTGCTTCAGCGCTGTGTGCATTCTTGAGGTCTTTCCCACAATAGAATTTGTATGCTGCCGTCAAATTCCGCTTTTCCATCATGTGGAAGATTTTTTGGGAGTCGAGCAGATTCCGCTTATCGAGATCAAATTCGATTCCTGATCTTAGAAATTCCTCCACTAAAAGAGGAATATCATATTTTAAGACATTGAAACCTGAAAGATCCGACTGGCCGATAAAGTTGAAAATCTCTCTTGACAAGTCCTTGAAAGTGGGTTTGTCCTTAATGTCTTTGTCATAAATCCCATGAATCAAGGAAACTTCCGGGGGGATAGGTACGGTAGGATTTACTTGTCTGGTATAGATTTCTTGTTCACCATTGGGGTGGAGCTTCACAATCGAAATCTCCACAATTCGATCAGTAGAAATATTTGTCCCAGTAGCCTCTAGGTCAAAAAATGCGATGGAGTTTTTTAGATGTAATTTCATGATTAGTTGAATTTCGCTTTGATCCCTTCGAGGTCCATGTTGTCATAGTTACCCGAACTCATCAAAAGTAGGTTGGAATTAGAATAATCCAGTGATAAAAGGTAATCCTTTAACGCTGAGCTATCCGTAAATAATTTTAAATTTGGTCGCTTGAAACCTTCTCTTAGAGTTTCCTCGTCCATTAGCTCAAGTTTTTTTAATGCTACTGCATGAGGATTCAAATATACAATAGCAAGATCAGCAGCGGCCATTGTATTCGCATAATTTGGCAGAAAAGCCTTGTTGAGTGAGGAATAGGTGTGTAATTCCTGTACAGCAACCAATTGTCTTTCTGGAAATTGTGTCTTTACCGCCCGGACTGTTGCTTGCAGCTTAGAAGGGGCATGGGCAAAGTCTCTATAAATAGTGCTTGTTTCTGTTTCCAAAATCACTTCTTGACGTTTTGCGGCTCCTTTAAATGATTGAATACTTTCATAAAAAGCCTCAGGACTCACACCTAATGATTTGCAGATATTCATAGCCCCTTGGAGATTCTGGAGGTTATGTTCTCCAAAAATATGAATTGGGATTAACCTTGATTCAGTTTTTAGGAATGTTTTTCCTGACTCGATCAGTGAAGGATGTGCCGTATAGGGAGTTTTCTTCCCTTCGATCTGGACATTTTCAGCAGCAGTTTTTACGAGCGGATCAGCAGCGCAATAGATCAATTCTCCAGCCGCAGGAGTCATTTCCATAAACTGACTAAAGAGTGATTTGTAACCCTCAAAATCAGGAAAAACATTGTAATGATCCCAAGCAATCCCGCTGACCAATGCGATATCATGCATGTAATGGAAGAATTTTGATCTTCGATCCAGCGGTGAAGTCAAGTATTCATCCCCTTCAATAATAATGATAGGCGCATCTGATAGTCTTACCATCAAATCAAATCCCTCAATCTGCGCTCCAACCAAGTAATCAAAATCAACTTTTTGATCTTTCAATACATGTAGAATAATGGAGGTAATGGAGGTCTTTCCGTGAGAGCCACCGATGACGACTCTTTTTTTATTCTGACTTTGATTGAAGATGAATTCCGGAAATGAGTAAACTGGAATTCCAAGTTCTTGGGCTTTTTGCAGCTCGGGATTATCGATCCGAGCATGCATCCCAAGAATGATTCCATCCAGATTTTTGGTGATTTTCTCGGGAAACCATCCGTATGTGGCAGGCAAGATCCCAGCTTTCTCAAGTCGGGTTCGTGAAGGCTCATAGATCTCATCATCAGACCCAGTGACCTGATAGCCTTTTTGAACCAAGGCCAAGGCCAAATTATGCATTACAGCGCCACCAATGGCGATGAAGTGGTAGTTACTCATGTGGTTTAGGTCGTATTTCTACCCAAACTTAAAAATAATACCCCGTAGACGAACCCTATAAGCTGAATTTTAAAAGTTTTTTTGCGCTCCTACAATTTTGCTAATTTCGGGCAATCTTTCAATCAGATGCTTCCAGATAAATTTGCTTACCTCAGTCTTTCCTTTTTATATGTCGCCGTTTGGTTGATTATTTATTGGAAAAATCCTTGGAAAAGTGGGATGATCAAGGTAGGAGCAGTGGGAGGGTTGATGGGAGTCCTCGCTGAGGTTTGGTACTTTCGGGATTATTGGCGTCCGCCGACTCTTTTTGGGGAAGGAGTAGTTGGAATAGAGGATTATATTATAGGTTTTGCTTTGTTTGGAGTGGGAGGTTACATCCATTCTTCATTCACCAAAAGACAGATAAACTATACTAAACAAACGCCAGCTAAAAACAAGGATTTCTTCTATCTCTTTTTGATCGGCTGTGGCAGTTTGACCTTGTTTAGTATGGTTTTAGGCATTCATTCTGGCTATGTTACTTTCTTGACCTTCTTTCTTTTATCTGTTTATATCTGGATACAGCGACCAGATTTGATCAGTTTGTCAATCATTTCTGCCTTTGCAACGCTAGGTATTTCTTTCTTGATTTATTACCTCAATTTCAACTTCCTTTTTCCTCATTTCTGGGATAAATACGGGATGCTTGAACTGCCAGTTTTGGGTTTTAGAATATTTAATATTCCACTTTCTGAAATGCTCTGGCATTTTTCTTGGGCAATGCTTTGTAGCATGTTCCGCAGTTATCGGAATGGGGTTTACTATAAGTAATTCCGAATCAAGGGCTTGATTTTTGCTTGTTAGACTGTTGATAACTTTTGTAAAAGTTGTTCAAAACTCTTGACTCAAAGGGAATACATTTGTTATATGACCGAGAAAAACACCAATCCAAGAATCACCCGTAAACCTAACTTATCTACGCCTTCATCTCAGCTGGGAAAAGTCCCTCCACAGGCGATAGACTTAGAAGAGGCAGTTTTGGGTGCTCTGATGTTAGAGAAAGACGCTTTAACTAATGTGATTGATATTCTTAAAGTCGAAAGCTTTTACAAAGATGCCCATCAAGTTATTTTTCAGGCAATCCTAGATTTATTCACCGATAGTCAACCTATCGACTTGTTGACAGTGACTGCTCAGCTTCGGAAAAATGGAGCTTTGGAGACTGCAGGTGGAGCCTTTTATATTACAGAACTTACTTCTAAAGTTGCCTCTGCAGCCAATATCGAGTACCATTCTCGAATCATAACTGAGCAATCCATCAAGCGCGAAATGATTCGAATCTCCTCGGATATTCAGCGGGATGCCTATGAGGAAACTACCGACGTCTTCGAGCTTTTGGATAAAATGGAGCAGAGTCTTTTTGAGATTTCGGAAAAGAATATCCGTAAAAACTACTCTGACATGAAGTCCATTATGCGGGAAGCAATCATCGAATTGGAAGCAAGAAAGCTCCAAAAAGATGGTTTGACAGGAGTTCCTTCAGGATTTACTGCCTTGGATCGGGTTACTTCCGGCTGGCAAAAATCGGATTTGGTTATTATTGCAGCACGTCCAGCGATGGGTAAAACGGCATTTGTTCTTTCTGTACTCCGAAATGCTGCAGTAGATCATAATAAGCCGGTTGCAATTTTCTCTCTAGAAATGTCCTCAATTCAATTGGTCAATCGATTGATTAGTGGGGAGGCAGAATTGGACTCTGATAAAATCAAAAAGGGTCAATTGGCCGAGCATGAATGGGCACAATTGGTTCATAAAACAGCCAAATTATCAAAAGCTCCTCTTTTTGTGGACGATACACCCGCACTTTCTATTTTGGAATTGCGGGCAAAATGTCGAAAACTCAAAGCGCAGCATGATATCCAGCTAATTGTAATTGATTACTTACAGCTCATGACCGGAGATTCCAAAAATGGTGGAAACGGAGGGAATCGAGAGCAGGAAATCGCAAGTATTTCTCGAGCTTTGAAGAAAATCGCAAAAGAATTAGAAGTGCCGGTTATTGCGCTTTCCCAGTTATCCCGAGCAGTCGAAACTCGAGGTGGAGATAAGCGTCCTCAACTTTCAGATTTGAGAGAATCAGGTTCCATTGAGCAAGATGCAGATATGGTAATGTTCCTTTACCGACCAGAATACTACGGCATCACAGAGGATGAGAATTCGCAGTCTACCCAAGGAGTAGGTGAGATAATCATTGCAAAACACAGAAATGGCTCATTAGAGAATGTGAAACTTAGATTCATTGGTAAATACACCAAGTTCACAGACCTCGATAATTTTGGGGGAATGGGTAATCAACAAATGGGAAATGAAGTTTATCGCCCTTCTTTCTCCAGTCAATCCAGTGGCGTGTCAGAATTTGACAGTGGAAATACCATCAAGATTCAAAGCCGTGCAAATCAAGATGATTCAGACGATCTGCTTGATCGTAATGATCGTCCTCCAGTATTTTAATTTACCATGAAAGCAATAACTCTGGCTCAGCATGAGCCCTCAAAAATAGCGTATACCGAAGTGCCTAGCCGGATTTTAAAACCTGGAGAAGTTCGTGTGCTCATCAAAGCTGCTGCCCTTAATCACCGAGATGAATGGTGTAGAAAAGGTTTATACCCAAATCTTACCGAGGGGACAGTGATGGGTTCTGATGGTGCCGGAATCATTACTGAGATCGGTGAAGGGGTTGATTCCAATTATTTAAGTAGAGAAGTGATCATTAACCCTGCTTTGAATTGGGGTCAAAATCAAAAAGTACAAAGTTCATCTTTTGAGATTTTAGGAATGCCTCGCAACGGTACTTTGGCAGAATCTGTAATTGTGCCTTCGGATCGTATTCATCAGAAACCAGCTCATTTATCTTGGGAGGAAGCTGCAGCATTACCACTGGCAGGTTTGACAGCTTACCGTGCGCTAAACTATCAAGGGAATTTAGTAAAAGGGGAGAACCTACTCGTCACTGGTTTTGGAGGAGGAGTGGCTCAGTTTGCTGCGCAATTTGGAATAGCGCTGGGAGCCAATGTGTACATCAGCAGTAGCAGTAATCAAAAAATCAAAAAAGGATTAGAATTAGGCGCAAAAGCCGGATTCAATTACATGGATCATAATTGGACCAATCAAGCCCTTGAAGAAACCGGTGGGTTTGATTTGATCATAGATAGTGCTGCAGGTGATTCTTTTAATCATTTGTTAAATGTGATCAAGCCAGGAGGAAAGATCGTCTTCTTCGGTGCTACTTTAGGGAATCCCAGCAAGCTGGAAGCACGAAAAATCTTTTGGAATCAGATTAAATTGATTGGTACGACAATGGGCTCAGATCAGGACTTTTTGGAAATGCTTGAATTAGTCGAGACCTATCAAATCAAACCGATTATCGACTCTGTTTATTCTTTTGATTCTGCAGTGGAGGCATTTGACAGAATGCGGGATGGGGAGCAATTAGGAAAAATTGTATTGAAGCCTTAAAGTACCTGGTAAGTTTCCAGAAACTCTTTACGAGCTACGCGGTAGATTTCGGTCCGGTCGGCTGGGGTTACCAAAAAATCTCCCTTTCTGACAAACATGGTGTTTTTCCAAGGGGTTTGGAATTCAATCCGTTCCGAAACGCCAAATGATTTTAAATCCTCCTCAGCAAGTTCATAGCCTATCATTATTCCTTTTGGCTTGTAGCAGGCCCAACCGCTTCCTAGGGAATCAATCATCTCATACTTAGATTCAAAAGTTTCTGCTTTCACCAAATATTGTTCTTCGGAGCTTGTTTGATTTTGGACCAGCATATCCCCCTCGAGGGCGGTGTTTCTGGTTTCCTCACCATCGGAAGTCTTAGTGATGACAACCGTTCCGAGAATCGCTTTTTTAGCTTTGATTAAACTCTTCTTACGATACCTCTTCCCACTTTTCTCAAAAATGGGAAGAAAGTGAGCTAACATATCTTGCTGTGTAATCATGGATTTGAATCTAAAGACCTGATAAATTTGAAGTTAGCAAAGATTGTTTAAAACAGGAATTGATTTCTATTGAAATTCGCTTCAATCATTCAAATCATTTTCAAAGCAAAAATTTAAATAGGCATTCTTTAGTTCTTTGAGGGCTTTTTGATTGTCATCAGCCTTGGCAACTTCAATTCCAGCTAAGAAGATTTCTTGTGCTTTCATAATTTGTCCATCTTCAGCAAAAAAATGAGCTGCGGGAAAGTAAGTTGGCAGATAACTTTTATGGGATTGAAGGAGTTTAGAAAACAGCTCTTCGGTTTGATTTGAATCAATTTCTCTGTATTCCAATGCTAATGCATACCAATTAAAAGGATTTTCAGGTTCTTCTTCCGTAAATTGTTTCATCAGTTTGATTCGATCCAAATTGCCCATGAATAGTTTTTTTCTTAAAGTGCTTACTGTTATTTTCACGCAAAATAAATCTAAAATAATCTAACTCTAAACCAATGAAGATTCTTGTTTGTATCACCCACGTACCAGATACGACCTCTAAGATTCAGTTTACTGCCGATAATACCAAATTTGATACCACAGGTGTTCAATTTATAATCGGACCTTATGACGACTATGCCCTAGCAAGAGCAGTTGAATTGAGAGATCAAACTGGAGGAACACTTACTGTACTCAATGTCGGAGAGGCCGAAACTGAGCCAACACTACGAAAAGCACTTGCGATAGGTGCAGATGAAGCTATTCGAGTGAATGCTAACCCGAAGGATTCGTTTTTTGTGGCCAGCCAGATTGCTCATTATGCCAAAGAAGGTGGATATGATTTGATCTTAATGGGTCGGGAATCTATCGATTTTAATGGTGGAATGGTTCATGGAATGGTTGGTGAGCTTTTGAATATGCCATCATTTTCTCCAGTGATGAAACTTGAAGTGGAGGGAACGAATGTTAAAATGGCCCGTGAAATCGAAGGGGGAAAGGAAATGTTGGAAGCAACTTTGCCATTAATCGCGGGATGTCAAGAACCAATCGCAGAATGGAAAATCCCAAATATGAGAGGAATCATGTCCGCACGGACTAAGCCTTTGAATGTGGTTGAGGCAGTGTCTAATGAGACCCAAGCGGAAGTGAGTCGGTATGAAATGCCTCCTGCCAAAGGATCAGTAAAACTTGTTGATAAAGATAATGTGGCCGAGCTGGTTAGATTATTGAAAAACGAAGCAAAAGTACTCTAACCAACAATTTTAACCCATTATAAATTAAGAGATTATGTCAGTATTAGTATATATAGAGCATTCAGAAGGGAAAGTAAAGAAGACAAGTTTGGAGGCGGTTGCTTTTGCAAAAGCGTTGGCAAACCAAACAAGCGAAGGAGAAGTAACCGCTCTAGCGTTAGGGACTATTTCCTCTGATGAATTAGCTTTAGTAGGAGGAGCTGGAGCCTCGAAGGTACTTCATGCATCCGATTCCAAATTGAATGACGGAGTAATTCAGGCGCATTCGACAGCTGTTGCTCAGGCGTTCAAATCTGTCGGAGCCAAAACTTTGGTGCTTGCTAAGTCTTCCTTGGGAGATGCTGTTGCGGCACGTCTTTCGATCAAGCTTAAAGCTGGTCTGGTTTCCAATGTAGTAGAATTGCCGAAAACAGATTCGGGATATAGTGTTAAGCGAAGTATCTACACAGGAAAAGCTTTTGCTGAGTCTTTGGTGACTACTGAAAATAAAATTCTTGCTATCAAGAAGAATGCGATTGATTTAAAACTCGACGATTCAAAAGCTGCCGTTGAGGAATTTGTCGTGACTCTTTCTGAATCAGATTTCGCTTCAAAAATAACGGCTACAGAGCGAGCTACAGGAGAAGTATTACTTCCTGAAGCGGATATTGTAGTGTCGGGAGGAAGAGGAATGAAAGGTCCTGAAAACTGGGGTATGCTGGAAGAAATGGCAAAAATACTTGGTGCTGCGACTGGCTGCTCAAAGCCGGTATCTGACATCGGATGGCGACCACATCATGAACACGTGGGACAAACAGGTGTGAAAGTGGCTCCAACTTTATATATTGCTGTAGGAATTTCAGGTGCTATTCAACATCTTGCGGGTGTGAATTCTTCAAAGTGCATCGTGGTAATCAATAAAGACCCTGAGGCGCCGTTTTTTAAAGCTGCTGATTACGGTATTGTTGGCGATGCATTTGAGGTGATTCCTAAACTAAATGAGGCACTCAAAGCTGAATTGTAAATTTTTGTGGAAAAAAATATAGAACTGGAGATTTTAGGACTTTCATCCAACCATTCCCAATCGGGATCATTTACTCTTGTATTAGGAGAAGTAAATGGTACGAGAAGATTGCCTATTGTAATTGGAATGTTTGAA
>Ga0136655_1001009_pt1 | contig 12889 bp, 16 predicted proteins | sample CPBDNA_2_FD_94863 | JGI IMG/M metagenome (GOLD analysis project Ga0136655, IMG submission 94863) | Freshwater to marine salinity gradient microbial communities from Chesapeake Bay, USA - CPBay_Spr_15_0.8_DNA (version 2) | ecosystem: Environmental > Aquatic > Marine > Coastal | place: USA...
ATAGTAATGGTAGAGTTACAGTATGGGGTAAAGTGCGCGATATTAATGCTTCTGGATCTGGTGTAGTACCAGCAGAAACATGGATTGTCGGTGATATTTTATATGCGCATCCAACATATGCAGGAGGTTTGACAAAATTTAAACCAACATCTCCAAACAATGTTGTTCCTATAGCAGCGGTGCTTAATAATGATGCCACTGTGGGCCAATTATTTGTGAGACCTACTATAGAACAGAGATATGATTATGCAACCGTATCAAGCACTGTAACACAATCAATTACTCTGGGCGTTAATACACCTCATAAAATCGCTTTAAATGTCATTGTAGATAATAGAGGTATAACCATTGATCCTGTTGATTCCTCGAAGATTGTATTTTCACAATCTGGACTATACGCCATTGGATTAAATACACAAATACTTTCGACTAATGCTGCTGCAAAGGAAGCATATTTTTGGATAAGAGAAAATGGTATTGACGAACCTTTCAGCACTCGAACGATTAGTACTGTAGGTAATAATGTATACATAAACTTTGGTGTATCATATAATGTTTCTGCGCAAGCAGGAGACTATGTTCAGTTTATGTGGGCTGCCAATGATGTAGCAGTTTCTTTAAAAACAGGCCCAACATCAGCATTTGCACCATCATCACCGTCCGTATACATACACATTGACCAAGCAGCACTGTAGGAAATACATATGCAAAATTTTAAGAGTTTCATTGTAGAAGCTGCACAAAAGAACACTCATATGACCCATATCGAGGATAAGGTAATCTACGGTGGTGTCAATGGCACTCGTCAAGCAATCAATGCATTAAGAGAGTTGCGCGATCTATTGGGTGGTAAGAAAGACGGTGATATATCAGTTAAGTGGGATGGTGCGCCCGCGGTATTTGCTGGTACTGATCCCTCTGATGGCAAGTTCTTTGTAGCTAAGAAAGGCATTTTTAATAAGAACCCTAAAGTGTATAAGACTGATGCTGATGTAGATGCAGACACTTCAGGTGATCTGAATAAGAAACTAAAAATGGCATTACAATATCTTCCCGAACTTGGTATAAAGGGCGTCATTCAAGGGGACTTCTTGTTTGATAGTTCAGAACTAAAGAAGAAAAAGATTGGTGGAAAGACTTATCTGACTTTTCATCCTAACACTATTGTATATGCTGTGCCTATTGAACAAGCAAAAGAGCTGCTTGATTCAAAAATAGGTATTGTATGGCACACTACATATACAGGCAAAGACTTTGAATCGATGAGTGCGTCATACGGCGTTAACGTAAATCAACTCAAAAAATCAAAGAACGTATGGTCGCAAGATGCAATGCTACGCAATGTATCGGGCGCAACAATGACAAAAAAAGAAACGGAGCAAGTGAATGAATATCTTTCGCAAATTGGTAAACTTTTTAATCGGATCAGCGGAACAACACTTAGAGCACTGGAGGGAAACCCCGAACTGGCAGGAACAATTGAAACCTTCAATAACACCTACGTTAGACGAGGAGAAATCATCGGAGACAGTAGAGTCCACGCCCAAAGACTCATCAAGTACATCGAGCAAAAGTACCAAAAAGAAATCGACAAGCGTAGCACCGAAAAAGGCAAGAGTACGCAAAAAGCAAAACTCGACCAAACCCTTGAGTTCTTCAGCGAAGAAAACAAAATAAATCTAATAAGAATGTTTGAATTACAAAAACTTATTGTAGTTGTAAAACTAAAACTTATAAATAAACTTAACAGTCTCGGTAACTTAAATACGTTTGTTAAATCTAAGAACGGATATAAAGTTACCGGACAAGAAGGTTATGTAGCAGTAGATACACTTGGTGGTGATGCGGTGAAACTTGTTGATCGTATGGAGTTCTCATACAACAACTTTTCACCCGATATTTTAAAAGGTTGGGACTCAAAGAGTCGGTAACAACTAAATGGGTAAAACCAATAGGAATAAAGAGATGGCAAAACCACTCAGTTTTAAAGACTTTCTTACAGTCGATTACTCTCAGACTGGTGAAAGGGTGCAAGCAAAAAACGCAAAGAAGCGCAAGCAAGATGATGCTACAGGTAATACTGGAGAAGCAGTTGAGATGGAAGCACTAGACTTTCAACAACGCCGCGCCAGAGGTAGATCTCTCAAGAAGAACAAAGCAAAGATTGCTATGGGTCGTCGACGCGCAGCGAAAAAAACTGCCAGTCCAGACACTATCAAGAAACGCGCCCGTAAGAGTGCGATGAATATTCTATTCAAAAAATTATCGAAGGGAAAGTCGCGAAATGAATTGCCTCCCGCCCGTCGTCAAGAGATAGAGAAACGTCTTGAGAAGATGAAACCTAAGATTGATATGATTGCCCGTAAGATTCTTCCGCAAGTTCGTAAGTTAGAGAAGGATCGTAAAGCAAACAAATCGGCGGGCGATTCAAAATAATGGTACCTTCATTTAAACAATATTTAGTAGAAGAACAGCGCGAAGTATTCTTCACCTTCGGTAGAATGAATCCGCCTACTATAGGTCACGGAAAGTTATTGTCTGTGTTAGCAACTAAAGCAGGGAAGAATCCTTATAAGGTATATCTTTCTGTATCGTCGGATCCTAAAAAGAATCCTCTTGCCTATGAAGCTAAAGTGAAGCATGTTCGTAAAATGTTTCCAAAGCACGGTCGTAATATTGCGCTAGACAAAAACATACGAACAGTATTCGATGTCGCAGTATCATTGTTTGATCAAGGATTCAACAAAGTCACTATGGTTGTCGGTTCTGATCGTGTGACTGAATTCAAGACACTTTTGGAAAAGTACAATGGCGAGAAAGCACGCCATGGTTTTTATAACTTCGAGAAGATTAGTGTAGTATCTGCCGGAGAAAGAGATCCAGACGCCGAAGGTGTTGAAGGAATGTCTGCGTCTAAGCAGCGCGAAAATGCTAAGAATAATGATTTCACCACATTCTCACAGGGTGTTCCATCTACAATGTCGGCTCGTGATGCAAAGCGTCTGTTCAATGATGTTCGTGCAGGCATGGGTCTTAAAGAGACATTGATGTTTAGAAATCATATATCACTTGAAAGTGTGTCGGAAGCACGAGAGGATTATGTAAAGGGCGTGCTGTTTAATCTCCACGATAAAGTCACTATCAAAGAGTCTGGTAAGACAGGTCGTATTTCTGTTCTAGGCACAAACTATGTTATCGTAGCATTAGATGAGGGAGAAACTTCTCGGCAATGGATCGATTCTGTTGAACTGACCGAGATGTCAAATAGCCAGATCGTAGCGAAGATTAAGTCTAAGACAATTTCTAAGAAACGCTATGATGCTGCATTAAAAATTCTTAAAGATATATGGTCACGTAAGAAGAATAATGCTAGTAAGACTCTGGGATACTATGCGGCGAATATTGCCAAGCAGTACGATGTCGACGCACGAACATTAATGGGAATGATAGAAGGCAATCAACCAGAATGGGGAACACCCGAAGCAACTAAGAAAGCGAAGAAGTTTGTTCCTGGTCAGAATGAAGCGAAGGACGATGAGGTTGCTCTAGCAAGAAATGTTATTGATCGAGAACTTCAGTCAGATAAAGTTAAACATGATCGTATTCTTGATCGTGCGAGACTAAATCGCGCTCGACGCAAGAATAAACAGACAAATCCAAAGGTATAAATAGACTCTATGAAAACATTTAATGTGCTATTAGAAGAAGTATCTCAGAAACAACTCAATGATCTTGAGACCTTTGCTGACAGAATTCTTAATAAGTTTGATGTTGATGTCGAGTTTACCAAGCACTTTGCCGATCGAATGAACGACGCTCGTAATAAACCAGCGATTACTATTACGGAACTAGAAAAGCTGTTTAAGAAAATGGCAGACAATAAAGGCAAGAAGATTAAAAAGTATGGAAATAAGGAAGCAATCTTAAAAGACATGCAGTCTGATCTAAATCTTCCTATTGTTGTCAACTGGAAAAACGGAGAGTTTGAAGTTGTTCATAAAACAATAATGCGTAAGAAAAACTTCAAGTCACCAGATCCCGAAGTTAAATACGAATCAGTTGCAAGACAAACAGAAAAGATGAAAGATGATCCGTGCTGGAAAGATTATGAGATGGTAGGAACTAAAACTAAAGGAGGTAAACAAGTGCCGAACTGTGTACCCAAAGAATCAGCAGTAATTGATGAAAAGTCTGTGTCAGTTGCACAACAAAAGATCATGGGTATGGCACTAGCATACAAGCGCGGCGAAATGCCTGATGCGTCCGATGAAGTTAAAAAGATCGCTAAATCTATGACCACTAAAGAACTTGAAGATTTTGCAAAAACTAAACATAAGGGACTACCAATGAGCAAAGAAACTAATATGCCTTCGGAATCAACAGCAGAATACGGTAAGTCTCAGGCAGCAATTGCTCGTAAGAAGCAACAGGCAGCAATGAAACCTGGTGAGATGGACAAGTTAAAGCGTCTCAAAGATATGATGAAGAATGCTAACAAAAAAGAATCGGCTGATCTTGACGAAGAAAAGGAACTTGGTGTCGGTGATCGTATGAAACTGAAGAACAAAGGCACTGGTGCAGGTTCGAATCAGAAGATCGTCAAGATCGACATGATCAAGGGCAAAAAGAGATACGAACTTGCAAACGGACAATATGTTTATAATGGTGTTGTTGAAGCAGTTAGCAAATATACTTCTTTCTCAACACAAAATAAAAATCGTAAACCCAGTCTTGGTCAATCCAAATTATCTAGCGCAGAATACCAAAAGGTGAGGAAGCTAAAAGGTTTTAATGCTGATGATTGGGAATGGAATGGCGATCTTTATATAAGAGTCGCAGAAGATGTTGAAGAATCTGTTGATGAGAAGACGGCGAAGGATTGGAGTGCCGAACATGCACGAGCAACTGAACGTGCATACAAGAAGGCGAACAAGAAGAAGGACGCTGCAAAGGCGAAAAGCGCGTCGATGAAGAAAGAATCTGTTGAACTTGATGAGGCAGTTCCCGGTGACGGTAAATTCCAGAAGCAGTGGCGACAAGGTGCTAAAGAAGTTAAGAAAGGTAATATTACACTTGTTCGTGGTGCGCGTGGTGCTCATAAGGTCATGAAAGGCGGAAAACAAATTGATGATTTCTCTTTTGATAGCGAATCTGATGATTTTGAGATCGGTCGACCCGGCGCGATGGGTAAGAAGAGATACGCGGACTCCGTTGATGACATCTTCAAAATGTTTGAGTCGACTGGCGCAAAATCGTTCTTCAGTTTACTTGAAGAATTAAAGGAAGGTAAGAAACCAGTATCGCAGATGACTCCTGCTGAGAAAGAAGCGGATGCTAAGAAACGTAAAGAGTATAAAGCATATCAGAAGTCTAAGCGCAACGAAGAACTCGAAGAAGCAACTGCGGAGTTGTACTTCGACACTTACACTGCGGCAGTGCAACACGCCAAGGCACAAGCAGAGAAGAAAGGTTTTGAAGTTGTTGAAGATGATTGGTTTCAAAAAGTAAGTGTTGGTCAAGGTAAACCAAAGGAAGGTAAAACTACAAGCCATCTATTGAAACTCACTAAAGATGGTAAACCAGTACGTAAAGGTCTTGCTATCCAAGTTTATAATCGTGGTGCTGGTAAAAAGCCATACGAACTTAACTTTTACGTAAGTTAATCGTGAAAAGTTTTCGTAGTTATATAAGCGAAGATTGTGATTGTGAAGAACTAGAGATCACGGAGTCCGAATATCAGGGTCGTAAGGTAAAACTTAATGACCCATTTCGCCTTCCTGCAGGTTCTAAGAAGAAGTTTGGTGTATATGTAAAGAATAACTCAGATAATGTTGTAAAGGTGACCTTTGGCGATCCTAACATGGAAATAAAACGAGACGATCCTGAGCGCCTAAAGAGTTTTCGTGCTAGACATGATTGTGATAATAAGAAAGATAAGACGACACCAGGATACTGGTCTTGCTATCAATGGCGCAAAGGCGCTAAAGTCGACAACTAAATATACATGGGAAACTGAGTAATGGCAGGTACAACTAACACTGATCGTTTGAATAGGATTGAAGATAAAATTGATAAAATGGCAGATGCTATTATTCAGCTTGCAAGGGTACAAGTAAAGGTGGCAGATTTAGAAACACGCCGCGAAGAGCAGCACGACCGTCTAAATGCCCAGTCGTCTAAATTAGACGATATTGAAAAGACTTTAACTATAGTAGCAGAAAAGGTTACTATTATGCAAAAAATTGGTTGGATAGCGATTGTAGCAATTGCTATTCTTGCTGGTGTTATTACGGGTTATGATGTAACCCCTTTAATTTAATTTCGGAGAAACAAAATGAATTCCCAATACATTAAAAATATCACCCGCTTATGGCAAGAAGTTGCTGAGGGTCAGAAGAAGAAATTGGATCCAGTCGGTAAAGCAGATGCAGATATCGACAACGATGGTGACGTAGATAAGTCTGACGAGTATCTTCACAATCGTCGCAAAGCAATCAAAAAGAATATGAAAGAAGCAGATGATAAGATGAAACCTTGTCCTAAGTGCGAAGGTTCTATGGATAATCATGATGCTGAGTGTCCAGATGGTGAAAACGACATGGACGAGTCTGATGATGTAAGTACTAAGTCTGTCGATAAAGTATTGACACATGACTGTGCGAAGCACGTTACTTCTGAAGCACATGGTTTCGGCGAGTGTATCTCTGGTCAACATACTCTAGTTGAGAACGAAGATGGATCTGCTACTGTCACTCACTACGATGTAATGTTTGAGCATGGTGTTGAATTCAATGTTCCTGTCGAAGATTTAGAAATTCTTGTATCTGAGAGTCACAAGCATACTGCTAAGAAGAAAGTATCTGAAGCCGCAGTACAAGCAAAGCAAGTTGCTGGTGGTGGCGAGAAGTACGACTCTAAAGAGTCTGGCAAAGCAAAAGAGTTTGCCAAACTGCACGATATTGATAGTCCAGAAGTGCCAAAAGGCGGAGATGATTCTTTAGGGCACGAAGATGCAACTAAAGCAGGTCGTATCACTAAGAAAGCTCCTGCTCGTGGTGGCGAAAGTAAGATAGGCGATACTGCTATTGTTAAACCCGTAAAGGGCGCAGTACTAAAGACAACTGGGAGAGAATAATGATTACTGGACCTAAGAATGCACACCCAACTTTGCAAGGTTGGGTTTCACCTAAAGGCGAACTTCTCAAGTCGCAGAAAATAAGTCAGATTCAGATTGATGAATGGAATGGCGCTGGTGTTGTTTCATCTATTCCTGCCATGCTAACTGAAGCACCTGTCGGTAATAGATCTTTAGATGATATGAGTAAATCTGAACTTCTTGCTATGGGACAACAGTATGATATTGCACTGAGCAAGTATTCATCAACAAATACCATAAAAACTCAATTACGAGAAGTTGTCAGTGATGACGATCTCGTAACATTCTTGTTGGATTAAAAATGACTCAAGAAACATTTACTGCGGATAGTGATGGATTTTTAGCAGGCGCTGATATAGATGGCGACGGGCATATCAGCGAACAAGAACTAAAGATGCATCTTGAATTTAAACGTAAAAAACTTGAAGATGAAGATCAGCAGAGAGATGCTATTCGTAAGATGGCATGGTTCTCACTGATTGGATTGTTGATCTATCCAGTCGGTATAGGTATCACGTCTGGAATGGGTTTAGACACTGCTGCAGGTTTGATCGCTGATATTGCACCAACATACTTTGCATCAATTGCAGTCTTGGTATCAGCATTCTTTGCTGCGGATACATTCAAGAAGACATAATTTGTATATAGATACTGTATCAATTAGATTAACTGGTACAATATGAAATTATTTGAAACATTAGATGAGACAACGTTTCTTATATTTGCGGCAAAGCATTTCTACAATCCCACATGTATTGATGCTGATGAATTTCATGAAGATATAAAGAGATTCAAGTATATTAAACGTTTGATTAATAGGCACGTTAATGGTGGTAAACTATCCGTGCATCTTATATTAAATCATTTAATTGTTATCTTCAATGTATTCGGCAATAATGCTGGATTGAAGATGCTCGAATATAAAATTGAGCCTAAAGATTGGTCAGTAATTAAACCATTTCTAGTCTATCTTAGAATAGTCGAAAACGAGAAATACACTGGTATTCCAATGGATCAAACGGTAGTTGAAGAACTGAGGAAAATATAGTGAGTTTAGCATCAAGAGCAGGCGATCTACTCTATACGTTTCGTTTCATAAAATTGCTTACAACACCGTTTAATGAGTCTGATGCTTTCAAATTGGGTCTCGTCGATAACGACGGTAAAAGAATTAAAGACGCGCCTTTAAATAGTAGTGATAAAAAAGCAGCATACACTCCTTTCGTCCGTCTTGCATTCAATATTAAAAAACTTATTGGACAACTTCCTGGCGGCAAAACAACGCTAGGTTCTTATGCTGCTGCGTTATATCTTATCAAAGAGAAATATCATCTTAGTGATAAAAACTTAAAGAAGATCTGCGAAGAGTGTGGAATAGATGTTTTAGACTTGCTTGCAGAAGACACCTCTTGGTACCTGCTAGAAAATAATTTACTGACACCTGGCATCTATCGAGTCAAGTCAGATAAAGTTCTTGCCACAACACTAGAAGAAATGGTTCGTGCGAAGGATCAAATTCGTATTCTCGACAATTCTTATCCGATAGGCGAAGTGTTTGGACTTAATGTATACGAAGCAATACATCTCAATACGAATCAACCTATACGTATTACGTTAGGAGAAATTTACAAGTGAAAACTTTCAAAGACTTTATTTCTGAAGAAATGACTACAACTGGTCCTGGCATTGCCGGTACAAGTCCAGGCGATACTGCTGATTGGATTTATGGCAAGAAAAAGAAGCGTAGACCGTTAAGTCGCAGATATATCGAGATAAACGGAAAGTTTAAAAAGCAAGTTCGATAAAGCCAATACTGTTTGACATCCCACCTGATTTAGTGTATCATTACACTCTATATAATACTCTGCACCATAAAATAAATGAAGAGAGCCTAAATGCCCGTAAAAATTGATAATAGTCGGAACGAACTACTTGCAGATTATGCAGTTGGTATGCTTAAAGACTTCTATATGAACGATGATGAGAATACTCCGCAAGATGCTTATAAACGTGCTGCAACAGCATGGTCGACCTTTGATGGTAAATTGGATGAAGCACTTGCACAACGACTTTATGACTATGTGTCTAATAAGTGGTTCATGTTTGCGTCGCCAGTCCTCTCTAATGCTCCTAGTCCTAAGAATAAAGGCAAAGGCATGCCCATCTCTTGTTTTCTGACTTATGTTCCAGATACATTAGAAGGTCTGATAGCGCATACTAGCGAGTTGCGTTGGTTGTCCGTCTATGGCGGCGGAGTAGGTGGGCACTGGAGCGATGTTCGTACTGTATCTGATGTAGCACCAGGTCCTATGCCATTCCTACACACTGTAGATGCTGATATGATTGCGTATCGTCAGGGCAAGACTCGTAAGGGTTCTTATGCTGCTTATATGAACATATCACATCCTGACATCATAGAGTTTCTGAATATGCGTGTTCCTACGGGTGATGTTCAACGAAAGGCATTGAACTTACATAATGCGATTAATATTACCGACGATTTCATGGAAGCAGTCAAGTCAAATCTTGAGTTTGCTCTACGTGATCCTAAAGACAATACGGTCAAAGAAATGATCAGTGCTCGTAAGTTGTGGGAGCGTATTATCGAGACTCGTTTTCGAACGGGAGAACCCTATCTCAATTTCATTGATACTGCGAATGCTGCATTACCGCAACCGTTAAAAGACTTAGGATTGAAGATCAATGGTTCTAACCTATGTAACGAGATCCATCTTCCAACCAATGCAGATCGTACTGCGGTTTGTTGTTTGTCATCGTTAAATTTAGAATACTATGATGAATGGAAAGATACTACAATTGTTGCTGATCTTGTTCGTATGCTCGATAATGTCTTGCAGTACTTCATTGATAACGCACCAGATACAATTCCACGTGCAGTATACAGCGCCAGTAGAGAAAGATCTATCGGACTTGGATCTATGGGATTTCATAGTCTTTTGCAACGACATAATGTTGCCTGGGAGTCAGAGACAGCACGCCAGATTAATCATGCTGTGTTTCAACACATCAATACTCAAGCAGTCTCAGAAACTAAAAAATTGGCAGAAGAACGTGGTGAATATCCAGATGGTATTGGAAGTGGAAGACGCAACAGTCATCTACTAGCCATTGCGCCCAATGCTTCATCAGGAGTAATTCTTTCAACGTCTCCGTCGATTGAACCTAATAAAGCAAATGCTTATACACATCGTACTCGTGCAGGATCATTTCTAGTCAAGAATAAATATCTTGATGAGTTGTTGACTAAAAGAAACGAGAACAACGATTCTATTTGGCAGTCAATCATTACTCGTAAAGGCTCTGTTCAACACCTACCATTCTTAACTGAAGGCGAAAAAGCAGTATTCTGTACCGCCGATGAACTGGATCAGAACTGGGTGGTAACTCATGCTGCGGAGAGACAGCAGTTTATCTGCCAAGGTCAATCAGTTAATCTATTCTTTCCTTCCGGCACTCCCAAGTCATATGTTAATCAAGTACATATTAAGGCATGGCAAGAGGGTCTAAAAGGTCTGTACTACCTACGCACAGAAGCAAAGCAACGCGCAGAAAATGTTTCTGAGAAAGTAGAGCGTGTAGCACTTGAAGGTGATAGGCGTAATGTGATCTACTCTAAGAAAGATTGTCCGTTCTGTTCGATGGCTATGGAAGAGATGAAGCTACGTGGTATTCCTTTTGACGTGATCGATCTTGCTGAAGTGGGTAAGACTGCTGCTGAAGTTACTGGTCGAAAAGATGTGAAGTCTGTCCCGCAAATTTATCTTTCTGGAGAATACATTGGCGGATATACAGAACTAATGCAACATTTAGAAAGACCTATCGAAAACGATGGCGACGATGAGTGTCTAGCCTGCTCAGGATAATGGTCAGATAGTGTAATATATAATAATTATTGTAGAAGAATCATAAGGATAAATAATGTCACTGTTGAGTTTTAGTAAAGCGTATCGCCCATTTCTATATCCATGGGCAGTTGAATTAACAAAAAAGCACGAAGAAATACATTGGATTGAAGACGAAGTAGAGTTGTCCGAAGATGTGCAGGACTGGAGAACTAAGTTAAACGAATCAGAAAAGGAGTTTATCACTCATATTCTTCGTTTGTTCACACAGTCAGATGTGCAGGTTGGTGAGAACTATCATGAGATGATGATTCCTAAGTTTAAGAATAATGAGATAAGAAACATGCTTTCTTCATTTGCGACGCGGGAGGGAGTACACCAGCGCGCCTATGCGCTTTTAAACGATACTTTAGGTCTACCTGACGAAGACTTTCATAAGTTTCTTGATTATAAAGAAATGAGTTCTAAGCTCGACTTCATGAAAGAAGGAAACATCAATACGCATACAGGTCTTGCATTAGTGCTTGCACAGTCTGTGTTCAACGAAGGTATGTCGTTATTTGCATCGTTCGTTATGCTGTTGAACTTCCAGCGCTTCGGTAAGATGAAGGGTATGGGAACTGTCGTTGAGTGGTCTATTCGTGACGAAACTATGCACGTACAGGGCAATGCTAAGTTGTTCCGTGAGTTCTGTGAAGAGCATCCTCGAGTAGTTAATGATGAGTTGAAATCAAAGATCTATGAGATGGCAAAGAACGCTGTTAAGTTAGAAGATAAGTTTATCAAGTTAGCATTCAAAGGTAATGAAATTCAAGGTCTTACTGAGGAAGAGGTGAAGGATTATATCCGTCACATTGCAGATCGACGTTTGCTACAGCTTGGCATGAAGACTATGTTTAAAGCAAAAGATAATCCTCTACCATGGTTAGACTGGGTTCTGAATGGAGCATCACACGACAACTTCTTTGAAAAGCGAGTTACAGAATATTCTGTTAATGGAATGGAAGGTGACTGGGAATGGGACGTAGATCCCAAAGCATACGGTAAAGGAAGTGTTGTATGAAGTTTGAGCGAATTGAATACTTAACCAATTGTCCAGTTTGCGACAGCGAGTGTATAGTGGAATGCATTACTGTTGATGAAGCACCAGTATACTGTGCAATGTGCGGAACTGAAGCAGTTATTTTCGAAATGTCTTCTGATGAATAGTACTATATAATGTAGTATATATCATTTGGAGATGTCAGTTTGACCTGGAGCACAGAAGACGGCGTGCCATTCGAACCCGACGAAGAGTTCTTAAAAGACCTCGTCGGGTTTGTCTATTGTATTACAGAATTAGACACTGGTAAGAAGTACATCGGTAAAAAGTTATTCTGGAAACCTAAAACACTTCCTGTCACCAAAACTCGTAAGCGTAAAATAAAGACTAGAGTTCCATCTGATTGGATGAAATACTATGGTTCTTCTGTGGCGCTTAAAGAAAATGTTTCAATTAAAGGTCATGAAGCATATCATCGTGTTATTCTGAAGTTATGTAAAACAAAAGGTGAGTGCTCATATTACGAAGCAAAGTTGCAGTTCGAATATGATGTTCTTTTGTCAGATATATACTATAACGAGTTTATTGGTTGCAAAATTCACGCAAAACATTTACCAGATAATAAATCAAAATAATCGTAAAGTCAAAGATTTGTCAATACTAAATACATTTATAAAATCAGTTTAATGAATTCAGGCAATGGTAATTTATGAAGAAGTTTTCTCAGTTTATAAGCGAGCACGAAGAGTTTAGTATCCAAGACATCTTAAACGAAGGTGTTAACGATCCTGCTATTTTTAAAGCGGTGTTTCTCGCTGGAGGTCCAGG
>Ga0136655_1001015_pt1 | contig 12828 bp, 13 predicted proteins | sample CPBDNA_2_FD_94863 | JGI IMG/M metagenome (GOLD analysis project Ga0136655, IMG submission 94863) | Freshwater to marine salinity gradient microbial communities from Chesapeake Bay, USA - CPBay_Spr_15_0.8_DNA (version 2) | ecosystem: Environmental > Aquatic > Marine > Coastal | place: USA...
TATTTTACCATATGAAAGTCCTCTATTCGCATTAAAACATACACCCATTGAGTTTGATAATAAACGTACATCCTCTAATCCTATATATACTCCATCTTGCTTTGTATTATATTCTAATTCAAATTCATTTTCTTTGGTCCATTCTTCATTGGTTATATCAAATACACTAATTATATTCTTTGTTATAATGTTATTATTCTTAGTCAAATTTCCGCTATTATCTTTGTATAGGTATGAACCAGTGTTATCTATAAAATGATTAACGAACCGCGTATTTACATATAATTTATCATTGTTCTCGCTATAACATATAGAAGGCGTACAATTAAACAAATTTTGGTATTTATTCGCACATGAAACATCACGTATCGTCTTCACATTTTCCGTTTCTGGTTGTTTCATATCGAATAGAGATTTAGTGTAAAATTTATAATTAGAGAGAACGTTATTTCGGATATTGTTATCTAATGGGTAATTTAAAACTCGCATAAACACTTTTACCATATCTATATTTTGTTGGTTACTATAAAACCCAGTGATTGAGAACTCGTAATCTATTTTATAATCATATATATCCTTTTTTAAAAACAACTGGTTCTCTTCATTAATGCTATTGCGGCTTTTGACAGCCATATTATAAAAAACATCAACCAATACATACTTTTGATTGTTTCTATAGTAATGAATAATCTCGTATAGGTTCTCAATACGTTCCGGTAAACGATTATACCCTTCAAGCCAATAGAATATAGCATTTTCCATTTCATTCAACTCTTTATAGCACAATCCAATACAATAATAGGAATACCAAACTTCTTGTATCCATCCTTTTAGTTCTATTCTCTTTTTATACGTTTCTATAGCGTTTTCATATTGATGTGAATCTTTATAGCTATTCGCAAGATAAAATGTATATCTGTCATTATTCGGGTTTTTCTCAAGACCGTATTTTAAAAGACGTATATCTCTAATAAATTTATCAGCCTTAGCTCCACCATCTCCAATATCATTAATAAACATTATCGATTTAGGAATTCTATATATTGTTGTATCATCTGGAGTCTGGATATACTCATGAGTTACTCCCCAATATGAAAATTTGCCTGTATTTTTGATAATACGAAGATTTTGGTAATGAAATTTGTAGTTTCCTTGTAATAAATAGTATGCGTCCTTATTCATAGATTGTTTGAAGTTATGTACGGAGGTATCTTTATTTATATGTAAAGTCATATCAGCATCTAAAAACAATATATAATCAGCATTATCCATACCATAACATTCATTTAGAGCATAATTACGATTATATTCAAAATTACGGAATGGTTCTTTTACTATTTTTCCAGCCATATTTACATTCTCAAAGAACGTCTGGATTGTATCAATCGTATTGTCTGTACTACCGGTATCACATATACAATATGTATCGATTAAAGGTAGTACTGTTTCCAATAACCGTTTGATGATTTTACTCTCGTTTTTCACAATCATATTTAGACATATTTTAGGCATGATTGAGAACTTGGTAATATATTGTAAATACATCAATGTTTATATTTATTTTTTAACTCAGTATTTTTTCCAGTTATATAATAACTAACCATTATACAATGTCCTTTACGAGATTTCATGATGACCCACACAGAATAAAAAAACAAATAGACGAAAGTAGCTTCGCAGGTAGATATATGTTAAATACACCAGGTCCTGGAGAAGAACTACCTTTTTTTGAAGACGCTCAAGTTAGACTACAACACTGGGGTGCTAACTTACAAAATAACACTGTAGCTCTTGAAAGCGATTTACGTGGTTTAACACGTCCATTAAACCGTGATTTAACAGATGAAAATAACTATCAAAAACAGTCCGTATATAGTGCTCCAAACTACTATCATTCAAGTCAACCCTTCATTCAAGAAAGCCGAGCCAGTCATCCTGCTTGGATGTATAAAGATTTAGAACAAACACGATGGGAAAAACCTTTATTAAACCCATTGAATGGTTTAGAAAAAGGTTTTCATGAAAACCTTCAAACACGTATTTTAGAAAAAGATAATCATACAACCAAAATACCATTTGTTAATGGTACAAATCAAAATAATTTTTATCTAACTGGTAACTCGATATGTATTTCTGGTAACGAAGAGAGTTGTCCCGGAACACTTTATTCTGGAAAAATGGCTAACGCCAAAAAATAAACTAAAGAATAATATTGTATAAAAGTAATATATTTATATAATATAAAATAAGATGGAAGTAGTTGTACCATTATTCGCCTTATCCAGTTTATATTTAATTAATAATCAGAATAAAAAAAAGGATGAACCTGAAGAATTCTCAAATCAAAAAGCATTACCTAATACTAATGTTGCAGATGAAAATTATCCAATAGATTCAAATGAAACTGACAACACGTCAAATTTATCTGTAAATAATCGTTATGATAACGGAGGTGGAGTATATACGGATAAATATTTTAATCAGCAAAAAACAAACTCTAATAATGAAACTGAATATATGTCTTTAGACGGTAGTAAAGTTTCTGGAGATTATTTTCAACACAACAATATGGTCCCTTTTTTCGGAGGACATTTAAAGACAAGTCCCGAACTCGAACAAGCCAATGAGAGTATTTTAGACAACGCAACTGGTTCTGGTTCTCAATTTATAAAAAAACAAGAACAATCCCCATTATTTTCACCCGGTGAGAATTTACAATGGGCGAATGGTATGCCTAACCAGAGTGATTTTATTAAATCACGTATTAACCCCAGTATGAAAATTGCGAACGAAAGCCCATTTACACAAGAAAGAGTTGCTCCTGGTCTTGGATTGGGTTATACAACGGAAGGTTCTGGTGGGTTCAACTCAGGTATGGAGCAACGTGATTTATGGAAGCCCAAGACTGCGGATGAACTACGTGTTGATAATAACCCTAAAGCAGGTGGTAATATGGTTTATGGATATGAAGGTCCAGCGAATAGTCATATTAAGAACATTGCTACTCAGGAACAAATGGGAATTATGGAAAAACACCGTCCTGAACGTGCTTTTGAATTAGATACCAGAAATGTAGAAGGGTTTTCTAATGGAGAACGTGATATTGGTCGTTTATTTACAACCGGTGGGGCTGAAAAAGGTCAAACCATGCGTGGCGTTCCAATCGCAAAACATGTATCCAGACCTGAAACCGCTGTTTCATATACTGGTGCTGCCGGGTATCAAAATGATGGAACTTACGTTCCAGGTGAATACATGGAGTCTACAAATCAACAATTAGGTGCTCCACAATTTGGTGCTGCAAGCGCACAAGGTAAATATCTACCCACTGAATCTGACTATGGTATTAAATCCAAACAAGCATACCCCAATAACAGAAGCGCAAATAAACAAGACAGTTATTTTGGTATGGTTAGCGGAAGTATTGGAGCCGCTGTTGCGCCTATTATGGATATTTTACGTCCATCCAGAAAAGAAAATGTTATTGGTACATTAAGACCTTACCAAAATCCAGGCGCACGCGTTCCACAAACATACATTTTTAACCCATCTGATAAGTTACCTACTACTATGCGCGAAACTACTGAAAACTCCAAAAACCATCTTAATGTCAACGCAAACCAAAATGGAGGTGCTTATCAAAGTACCGCTCATCAGGTTGCTAATACAACCCGTAACGAGACTGGTGATTTTTACTACGCGGGTGTAGCAGGGGCGGGTGACGGAACCAGACAACCATCATCATACCAATCTGGTTACAATCAGCGTAATAATGATATTAAATCAAGCACTATAGATGGATACATGGTAAAGGGGAATATGTCATTAATGAACTCCAAGATGAATGTTCGTCAAGTGTCTCGTGATGAAAAACTCAAAAATTCAAGAGAAGTCTCGGGAACAATGCCTTATAAATCACCTGATACAAATACTATGGGACGTCTATCTGGTAATGAGAAGGGACTTTATTCTAATATTCAAACTGACAGAACAAATCCTGAATTTTTAAATAACTTAAAATCCAATCCGTATGTTTTAGACCATCGTAAAGCACTATAATTTGTAAATATTTACACATATATTTACAAATCGGTTACATCAAGTATGATGTATATATTAACAAACCCGTTACATTTTCGTTATCTATATTTATAATTATTTTTTGATTTGGGTCATCTTCAGTAGCCACGGTTGTTGTCACGCTACCTATTTTATCATCTGTTTCATCATAAACATCACCTGATTTTATTATGTTAATACATCTATTACCTACATCCATACCAGCTATTTTACATTCACTCTCATCCAGTTTTTTACATGATTCTCCAAATGCTTGTTTATTGTAGCCAAAAGTTGTTCGGTTTGCTTTATCTGTATAGTTTGTTATATCTTCAGCAGTTAATATTCTATTTGGGTTTCCGGATGGTTGTGATTTGTTTTGATTTAACATGAAATCGCCCCATAAATTAAATGTTTGATTCGTTTTTTTAGTATTATTTGTTATTTCTAATTGAAACTTTTTAGGAAACACGTCATTTGTGTTAGGTGTTAGTATAATAAAGTTGTTATTTGGTCTTGCTCTATCTAATTTGACATCTATTTTACTATCCTTATTTTCAGTGTATTCGGTATACCTCAAATTTTTACAAATCGGTATTTTTTTCTTCTTATCATTATACATTTCATCTATATAGTCTTTCTTCATGGTATAAATTTCATTCAAAGATTTATTACGAGGTATATATTCATTCAATGTGGATGTTGGTAAAATTTCATCTGGATGATTCACCGATAATGTTGTAACCGAATAACTGGGGTCCTCTATAAAACCTATCGATTTTGGATCTACATCTAACATATAAACATCTGTTTTTGTATTACTTAACACTTTTGTTTTTATTAAATGAGTTATTGGGTCAACTGAACTTAAACCTATACCCATACCCAAACCCACCCCTTTCTTAGAAGGACTACTCAATAAAGGATTTTTTGGCAAATTATATGTTATTCCTCGCGCAGGACAAGTTTGATTTTCAATAGTAAATTGTAATTCAATATCCACTATCTTTGGTGGAAATGATGGTGGTTTTGATATTTCTTCCTGCTTTTTTTTTAATTCGGCAGCACCTTCTTTTTTTATTTCGTCAGGCGTTTTACATCCAAATGGACCATCACAATTTGTCCCGATTTCGTACATTTCATCTAAATTTTCAATACATTTATCATAACGGGAAAAGTACCAAAATGACACCAAAAACAATATTATTAAAATTATAAAATATGTTCCATTTCGGGTTGTTAATTCCATTAAATACTTATATTATACAACTATTTAATATTTTTCAGAACCAATCTATATTAGACGTTTGTAGTATATCCTACGTATAACAAAATTCCAGTTGCACCCGTATAGTTCTCAATATTCATTTCTATAGTGTCAGCTGAATTATTAGTTTGTCTATTCTTTTTTGTAACGTGCCCGATTTTACTACCCTTGTTATCAAATATAGGACCCGATTGAATTACATTTATAATGTTTTTCCCTATGTTCAATTTATTTACAGCACATTTTTCCTTTCCTTTCTTGAAACACCCATCAGTAAATATCTGTTTATCATAGGTAAATGATGATGTATCTTCTATCGTATAACCAGATAGATTGTGAGGACCAATTATTGTATTGGAATTACCCATAGGGCGTGGTTTATTTTTATTTATGTATGTATCTCCCCATAAATCAAATTGCATTTTATTTTCGTCTACATTATTTTCTATTGTTAATGTGAAATTGTCTGGAAACTCGACCGCGGTTTTGGGGGAAATTACGATAAACCTATTTTGGTTTACCACATTCACGTTCTTATGCATAACGGGATTCAGTGATTCAAATCCGATTTGTTTGGGAGTATTTTCGTTAAATACAGTAGAACGACTATCTAATACGAACCCATCCGATGAGAATGATGTTATTGAATATTCTATATTAGCTGGTATTCCATTTCCCTTATCTAATTGCTTTTCTGCTGGTAATTTACTATCACTTTTTAAAGATATAATTAATTTTGGGGAACTATCGTTATTTTCAAGACCTTCCTTATAATCATTTTCCTGTTTATTTATAAAATACCGTATTAATAGTGCTGTAAATACTATTATCAATACGCAAAATATGATTGTAGTTAATGTTTGGTTGTTTCGTAGCATGTTGTATACATTATAAGCTTTATAATAATCTCAAACAAATATTACGAAAATTATGCTTTACAAATACAACTAAATAACATTCTTTGTGATAATGCATAAAAATTGATATATAGGTGATTGCTTATGCATTATTACAATTACCAAGATAACTATGTCATGTTTTGACCTAACTACATGTACGCCCAATCAAATATTCAATCGCATAAATTGTAATTTTACAGTTGGATATGTAAAGTATGTTTGTAATCCGACAAACACCTGTACGCGTTCCGATGGGTTATATGATTGCTGTTCTTCTAATATCGCAGATTGTATAGTTGAATACGTCACACTTCAATTATTACCAACTACATCACCTACTATATCACCGAATATTATGAGTTCGTGTGAGACTACATGTAATCTTGCCCCCAAGATAAATAAATGCTACTGGTATGAAAGTCAAAATAAAGATATTTCTTGTGTTGACAAAAACAATAATTACTGTTGTTCGCATAGTCGTAGTGAGTGTTGTCAAACATCCAGTTTATATGCTTACATTGTATTGGGTTCATTATTCATGATATTTATGTGCTGTTTTTGTTACACGTTGTTCGTATATAGATATACCCGTGTTAAACCTGACACTTCTCAACCTCCATCTTCACAAATAAGCATTTGACGTTATTAACGAATGTTTTATGAAACAAATATAAATGTTTTTTTCTATATATAATATCGTAATGGATGATAAAGCACTAATAAAGGAACTTTTGGAAAAAAATGCTAAATTGGAAGAGGAATTACTTGCTACCAAAGAACACCTCAAAAAATACACCGCACCCGCCAGCAGAAAAGAGTATTATGAAAATAATAAAGAAGCCATAAAAGAAAGGAATAACAATTATAAGAAGAATACTGGTTATAAACCAACGCCCGAACAAAAGAAGGAATATAATAGACAAGCTTATTTAAAGAGGAAGGAAAAACTCCAAAACGAACAGAACGATAATATTTAGAAATAAGTATATTGTTATAAAATCTACTTAAAAACAATATCCTTTGTAAATATATAGAATGGGTTATATTTACAAAATCAAAAACAAGATTGATAATAAAACATACATAGGACAAACCACGCAAGACTTAGAAGATAGATGGAAAGCACATTTGAAAAAACGTAATAATTGTAGATATTTGAAATCTGCTCTTAATAAATATGGTGTTGAGAACTTTGATTTTCAGTTAGTATGTATAACATTTGATAATCAATTAGATGATATGGAAATCAAATATATCGAACAATATAATTGTTTGGTGCCAAATGGTTACAATATACGATTGGGGGGAAATTCTGGAAAACACCATGAAGAAACTAAACGCAAAATAGCTGCGACTTTACTAAAAAATAGGAAAGTCATACAATTTGATATTGACGGGAATAGATTGAAATCGTTTAATAGCCGTACGGAAGCAGCTGAATATGTAGGTGGTTCTTCTTCGTCTATAGGTCATTGTTGTAACGGAGACATCAAAACAGCAACTGGATACCAATGGAGATATGAAAGTAATAAAACCAAATCTGACGCAGGAATACCACCATTAACTGGAAGGTTCAAATATAGTCAACCAACAACAAAAAAAAAGGTTATAACTCGTATACCCAGGAAAATAGTACAATTTGATATTCAGGGAAATAGATTAAAATCGTTTGCTACTTGTAGAGAAGCAGCAGAATATGTAGGTGTTTCTCGTGGGTTTATATCTACGTGTTGTCTTAATACAAATCAAACTGGAAAGGGATTTTATTGGAAATATGAAAGTATGAATTCAAGTCATACAAACTCTGAAGCCCAAGATGAAATATATAAACGGATTGCTTCCAAAAGAAACCGTAAAGTAGTACAATTTGATATTGAAGGAAATAGATTAAATTCGTTTGCTACTTGTAGAGAAGCAGGAGCTTCTGTTGGGGTATCTAATGGGAGTATAAGTCGTTGTTGTAATGGGATAAGTCAATCAAGAAAGGGATATGTTTGGAAGTATGAACGTATTTTATAATAATCTGAATTAAACAATCAAATTATTATAGCAAATATGATAACAATTAGCTCTTACTGGAATTCGAATCCAGGTTTGCGGATCACTTCATATATGAAAAACATATATATCAAAGTCCACAGTGATAACCACTACACTATAAGAGCAAATATACCTTTTCGGTACCACAATATTTTTAAGTTGGAAAATATTGAAACCATTATGCTGCGTAGAAGGAGGTTCGAACTCCTGCATCTTACGATAGTGGGTTTGATAGATTCTTTTAGAATCGCTTAAGTCCACCGCCTTAGACCACTCGGCCATCCACGCTGTAAACAGTTTAAAGACATATTTAGGTCTAAAGCCCCCAGAGAGAGTTGAACACTCGACCTTACGCTAAAAAGGACTTATATACGGTCTTACTAAGCGTACGCTCTAACCACTGAGCTATAGGGGCAGACGACAGTTCAGCGATTCGAACGCTGGCGGGCTTAGCCCAAATGATTTCTAGTCATTCTCCTTAACCACTCGGACAAACTGTCTATTTGGAAGAGCAGGGCATCGATCCCTGTACCTCACGCATGCTAAGCGTGCGCTCTACCATTTGAGCTACACTCCCAATAATTATATAAAGCTCCCTACGCGGATCGAACGCGTGACCGCCACCTCACGAGAATGGTTATCACCTTACAAGGGTGGCGCTCTACCACTGAGCTAAAGGAGCTTATACACACACAACTATATACACTATTTACATTATACACACTACCCACACAAACAATATAGTAAAGGTATCTTTATATTCTTTATTTATTAATATTTTTCTTTATCAATAGTTACTTCTCTGAGAATATTCTTCATCACTTTATCTTCAAACAATCTTGTTTCTTCTTTTCCGCATCCACCAAGTGATGATTCAGAATATTTGAAGAACTTTTAATAATTTTCGGTTCCCATGATACCTACATCGGGAGTAGAATCATACCATATTGGACGCATTCTTTCATTTTTGTTAGCAACTCCTTTAACTGCCTTACGTAATTTTACTTTGTCTTCATCTTTTTCCCATTTGTCATCATCCTTAATATACACAGTTTCCCGTTTTAAATCAGTACAATGAAGCGGACGGTCATGGATTTCCATTTCATTTATACGTTCTACGATGATATTTGAAATGCCATCTATGAAACCACGTTCTCCTGTTTCTATAAAATCTTGTACTGATATATTGATGGATTTTACAAAGTCTTTCAATGTCATTGCGTTCTTGCATTTCTCATTCAAAAATACATTGAGGTTGAACTTATTGTGGCTATTTACAGTATTGTTATTATTATTACCCATGTTTCCTGCCATTTCCATCATTTTCTGGTTTTGTTCAACTAATAATTGTTTGAATTCATTGTTCTGTTTTACCAATTCAAATATTGTATTAGATAACACCTTTACATCAGTGTCACTGTTATCATCATTTATGGGTTCTTCCTCTGGTATATCTTCAGTTATGTCATTATGTTCTTTGTACGTACATGTCTTTTTGTGTTTCCATAATCCAGAATGGAATTTATATTCATTATTACAAAATTCACACACATATATCTTGAACCTTTTTGAACTATTTTCAGTATTCTCATGTATTCTTATATGTTTTGATGTTAATATGTGACGGTCATATTGACTTTTTCGCTGTGTAATATACTTACATTTTTTACACTCATAATTATTGTACTTTTTTTGAACTTTTTCTGTATCCATTGTATTCTAAATATATATAATTAGAATACATAATAAAGTTCCTAAATACTTTTCAGCGTAATATATTTAATTTTTTATGCTAACAAAAAATAATGAAAAATATGTAAAATACTGCATAATGGTATAAAACGTATTTTCACGAAACCCCTTTTTAAATTTCTCATCGAGGATTTTCATTTTGGACATTTATTTTTTGTCCAATTTCAAAATTCTCAACCAATTCTTTTTCAACCTTTTGTAAATATTCAGCATAAAACTATTTAATTAATCCATTTTTAGTTTGATATTATTATATTGTTCTTTCATGCGTTCTGAAAAACATGGTGGCATTTCTTCCACTATCATTTTCATTAAATCGAAGTATTTTCGTTCATAGCATATATCAAAGATTTGACTTATATTACAACGATTTCTCGGGACAGGCAAATAAATAACGTTTGTAAAAATCCATTCAACTACTTCTGGTTGATAATAATCAAATGCCGTATATAGAGCATATGTAGGTGTATTTTCATCCGCCCTATAATCATTGTCAACATTATCCGCACAAAATTCTGGGTCAAAGTTCACTAACCATTCTTTTATATTGTTATTTTTATACTTTCCAAGAAAATATGCGAATTGGTACTTCTGCTGAAACAACCAGAGGACACAAAGAAGTTTGGTTTAAAGAATTGGCTGAACGAATTGTTGAGATTCTGAAGTAAATATTGTATATTTATTGAATCAAAATATAATAATATTATAATAATGCCACTATCCAAACAAATAAAAACATATGACCTCATACCTGGAAAAAAGTATATGATTGATATTCAGTGGAATTTAACAAACAATTTAAGAATACCAAATAGTAACTACATGATTGGTACATTTTTAGCTTCAAATTATATTCGTGGACGTACTTATTCATACGATTCTGGGTTACAAGTGTTATTATCTCGTTCACGATTTGAAACCGAATTTAATATAGATGGAACTAAAACCATTGTAAGTTCTGTTAATAAATTTTACGAAGTATTAACTCCACCAAAAGACATTATAGAACAATCGCACAAAATATTTACTCTTCCTTTACCTAATGATATTAAGAAATATATATGCAAATATGTCGAATTTTCCAAAGATTTATATTATCGTCCACGACCAACATAATATTGTAATGAAACAAATTAAAAACATGTAGGTTATATAATTCAAGGTGTAATGGATTTTTTAAGATCATTATTTTGTAAAAAGACAAACCCCATAAAAGAAGACGAATCGTCGGGTGTTGACAAACAAAACCCTATTATTAATGACAATAATGAAGATTCTAATAAAGACGAAACAGATACATCACAAATCAATCAAGTAGATGAGGAAGCTATTGTTAAGAAAGCACAAGAAGAGGCGGAGGCTGAAGCTGCCAAAAAAGCACAAGAAGAGGCGGAAGCTTCCAAGAAAGCACAAGAAGAGGCGGAAGCTGCCAAGAAAGCACAAGAAGAGGCGGAAGCTGCCAAGAAAGCACAAGAAGAGGCGGAAGCTGCCAAGAAAGCACAAGAAGAGGCGGAAGCTGAAGCTGCTAAGAAAGCACAAGAAGAGGCGGAAGTGGAAGCTGCCAAGAAAGCACAAGAAGAGGCGGAGACGGAGGCGGAAGCTGCCAAGAAAGCACAAGAAGAGGCGGAGACGGAAGCTGCCAAGAAAGCACAAGAAGAGGCGGAGGCGGAGGCGGAAGCTGCCAAGAAAGCACAAGAAGAGACGGAGGCGGAGGCGGAAGCCGCAAAGAAAGCACAAGAAGAAGATAAAGATATAAACGAATTATTTATTTTTACGTAGATTTGTATAAATTTGGATAATACGTGAGTGATTGGATACGTGATTGTAAAGGACATAATTAGACTTCGTATGCTCGTTATGCCGGTGGACTAAATTATTTACAATAGAAATATATGACGGTAAACCGGTACATGTATTATCTACAATACGCTGATAACCCCGAAAAGAAATTATTAACTTGTTATTCATGTGAATAATTGAAAATGATAATCTTTATATAGTTGGTTGGTAACAATACTTTTAAGTATACACATTTAGGAAAATTTGTATACTCTTATTATGATGAATTTTAACATAATTACATCTATTTGTCGTAAAGGTGGAATCGGATATAAGGGGGATGTACCATGGACCAATTCAAATAAGTATGATATGTTATTTTCAAAACTTACTCGTGGAAATGGAAATAATGCGCTATTGATGGACCAGAACAAATTTAATAACTCTATTACACTGCCTCTTATGAAAAGATTTCACATGGTATTGTGTAGTGAAACTGATAATATTCCATATTCACCATACAACGATATAGAGTATTTTCCGAATGTTGATTCAGTTATATCACATTGTACGAAGAAGAAGTACGATGATGTTTGGATTATAGGAGGAGAAAAAACATTTTCATATTTCTTAAATCAATCAAAAATTCCAATAAAAAACATGTATTTTAATTTTGTTAAAAAGGATTATGTATGTGATGCGTATATACCATTGCGTTTTAATGAAAACGACAAATTTGAAACCTTAGACGCACAAATAGTTAATGATGTAGAACAAATCATTGTAAAGGTTCATTATAATAGATGTCCGGTTTAATCTGAAACAAACAACGAACACATATTATTTGCTTCTATATTTACAAGTGGTTTTTGAAATAGTCGCATAATCATGTCATCATCTCTGAAACGGACGGTATAATCCTGTTGAACATGATTTCTTCCGATACGCCCCATAGCTTGTAATGTTTTTTGTGGAGTCATTTTTGTTAGGTCCTTACCAATAAACCCATGACAGAACTGATAATTTGTTCCA
>Ga0136655_1001020_pt1 | contig 12794 bp, 9 predicted proteins | sample CPBDNA_2_FD_94863 | JGI IMG/M metagenome (GOLD analysis project Ga0136655, IMG submission 94863) | Freshwater to marine salinity gradient microbial communities from Chesapeake Bay, USA - CPBay_Spr_15_0.8_DNA (version 2) | ecosystem: Environmental > Aquatic > Marine > Coastal | place: USA...
CAAAGGTATCGTACTTGCTACATCGATCTCACCGTTTTCAATGAGGACATCTTTGAATGCCTGCAATAAAAAAGATAAATCTTTATATGGTTTACCTAGTTTATCAATGACTAGGTCAAGAATATTTTCTGGTTGATTCCGCATAAAATTAAATGTTGCGGTTAAGGCATCGACAAATGTAGGTCTTTTAACTTTCTTTTGTTTTATTATTGAGAAATTACATTTTTTTCAAACTGTTAATTTTTTGTTAAAATAATAAAGTTTATCTTTGTCCAAATTCTAAGAATAAATTCATGAAAGGAATATATCTGTTCATCTTTTTAATTACTGCAATAACATTGAACAGCCAGGCTACTTATGAAAATTCTGTTGTTTATCCTGTTTATGACGGAGATGATTTAGGGGTTATCTGGAAGGGTAATCAGGTTAATATCAATGTTTGGGCACCTACCGCTTCTGATGTTTCTTTTCAACTCTATAAGGATGGGCATGGCGGTAATCCATTGAAAGTTATTTCTTTAAAAAAACAGGTAAAGGGTAATTGGACGCACAAGCTTGCCGGTGATTGGGAGGGGTACTATTATACCTTTAAAATTAAATACAAGAATACCTGGTTAAATGAAGTACCTGATCCTTACGCGAAAGCAGTTGGGGTTAATGGCAATAGAGGAATGATTGTCAATCTGGAGAAAACGAATCCAGAATTTTGGGCATTTGATAAAAGTCCTGTCTTAAAACATCAGACCGATGCTGTTATTTATGAACTGCATGTCAGAGATGCCTCTATTCATCCTCAGAGTGGTATAGTAAATAAAGGGAAATTCTTAGGATTAACAGAAGTAGGCACAAAATCTCCTATGGGATTACCTACCGGTCTCGATTACATAAAAAATTTAGGCATAACACATGTTCACCTTTTGCCTTCTTTTGATTTTAAGTCATTAAATGAATCTGTATCGACTCCTCAATATAATTGGGGGTATGATCCTAAAAACTATAATGTACCAGAGGGTTCTTATGCTACTAATCCTTATGACGGTAAGGTTAGGATAAATGAGTTTAAAAAATTAATTCAATCCTTTCATAGCAATAATATTGGTGTCATACTCGATGTTGTTTATAACCATACCGGAGATACTGAAAATTCTATTTTTAATCAGTTGGTTCCCAATTATTATTATCGACAAAATAGCGAGGGTGGTTTTTCTGACGCCTCTGCTTGCGGTAATGAAACGGCTTCGGAAAGACCTATGTTTAGAAAATTTATGATTGAATCTTTGCTCTACTGGGTAAATGAGTATCATATTGATGGTTTTCGGTTCGATTTAATGGGTATTCATGACCTAAAAACGATGGAACTTATAAGGGATACCCTCGTAAAAGTGAAACCAGATATTCTATTGTACGGTGAGGGATGGACGGCAGGTGGAAGCCCTTTACCTGATAATAAAAGGGCCATTAAATCAAATATTAAAGGTTTAACTGGCATTGCTGCTTTTTCTGACGAAATAAGAGATGGACTGAAAGGTCATGTCTTTACCCCTTCGGAGAAGGGTTTCATTAGTGGAAAGAATGATTTGGCAGAGTCCGTTCGTTTTGGTATCGTCGGTGGAGTTTTTCACCCACAAATCAATTATGAAAAGGTAAATTATACTAAAGCTCCCTGGGCTGTGGAACCTAATCAAACGGTCGTTTATACGTCCTGTCACGATAATCATACCTTGTGGGATAGACTTGAAATAGCTAATCCAACGGTTTCAGTTCAGGATAGAACCTCTATGCAGAAACTAGCTATAGGTATTGTGCTGACATCTCAGGGGATTTCCTTTTTGCATGCGGGTTCTGAATTTTTAAGAACGAAAAACGGAGTGGAAAATTCTTATGAATCTCCTGATGGAATTAACCAAATGGATTGGGTAAGGAAAGACTCTAATAGTGTGGTGGTGGATTATGTCCAAAAGTTAATTCAACTTAGGAAAACTCATCCGGCTTTTAGATTGGGAAATGCAGCGGACATTCGACAACATATTACATTTTACAAAGAACCAAAAGAGGGCTTAGTTGAATACAGTATTGAGAAAGCACCAAGTGAACCCTGGAAATATATTCATGTTATGTTTAATGGCACTGACAAAGACCAAAATGTTAGCTTTCCTTACGCAGATTGGAAGACAGTCGTGGATGATCAAAATGTTTTTCTAAAGCCAGGGGGTGGTTTTACAGGTAGGACTGCAATAATTAAACCTTTTAGTATGCTTATCTTACAATGTGACGAATACCTTATTGAACCAAATCTTAAAGAATAATTGGTTCAAAACTCAGCGATTTTAATTTTAATTTTTATATCCCATGAAATTTTACACAAACTTAAATCAGTTACTTTTATTTTTAATTTGCAGCACTTTTTATAGTTGTAAATCAGATGAAAGTATTGATAATGAAGCAGAAAAAAGTCCTCCTGTCTTTCAAATGACAGATGTTGGGCCTGAAACTGTGCCTTTGATAGATAAAGAGGTAGAGAGAATTGTGAATGAAATGAACGATTATGAAGCCAAAGGTCCCATTACCGTAAAACATATCGATGGCCTCGCTGAAATGACTTTGTACAATTTAGCAGGCGTTCCTGTCGTTATCAAAACACAGAAGGCACAAACAGAACAATGGTTTTTTCTTTACAACAGAAGGGTAATTTATTTGAGGGAATTGATTTATCAAGATGATTCATTAACTGAAAATAAATTCTATTATTCCAACACTGGGATGATTAATGCCACTCAAAAGAAGGCAGAGAATCAATCTGAATTGTCGATTGTATCCTCTTCTAAATTCAGAAAAGGTTTCAACAAAGACTATCGTTTGGATGTGCGTGGAGTAAATTTTTTAGTCATTGGTTTCCTATATGGAGATTTATAACCTAAGTAGTATTTACTGCTAACTTCCATTTATCTAATGAAAACAGGGCAAATAATTATATTTTTCTTCCTTTTGATTATGCCGTTCATGGGATTTTGTCAAAATCCTGTGGAGGTTAGTCAAAAGGTCGATTATTTTTCTTTACCTGAGCCAAATTGGGTGGAAGTTAAAAAATCAGATAGCTTAATGCCAGGAAATAGGATATCAGTTCCTGTTCTTGTTGATTTGAATTTGCTAAATAGTGGTAAATGGTCTATAGATCAAAGTGGCTACCGACGTTGGAATCTTAATATTGAGGCTTCGAATTCTGCCCTTGCATTAGCAGCTCTTTTGGATACTTTTAGTTTGTCAGATGGGGCAGTTCTGTCGGTTTTTATAGAAAATAAAGATTATCCTTCATCCAGATACATAGGTACGGAAGGAAAAATAGAGAAAAAATTGTTGGGTTTTTTTTCTTCAAATAAAATAAGATTAGAACTTATTGAGCCACCAAATACTGACATTAAAAGTGTTATCCATATTTTTAGGATGGATATTGGATACAAACCTGTTTTTGATAATATAGAGAGTGATGTTTCCAGAGGAAATAGTGAAACCTTAGGTTTTGGTGCTTCTGAAGCATGTCATACTAATGTTATTTGTCCGGAAGGAGATATCCTTCAAAAGGAGAAAAATGGTATTTGTAGAATTTATGTGGTTGTTAAAGAGGGTATTGGATTTTGTACAGGAAATTTGGTGAATAATACTAAATTAGATGGGAAACCTCTTATTTTATCTGCGTTCCATTGCCAGGATGGTTATACCCCCATGTATGATTTTTGGAGATTCGATTTTAATTATCAATCTCTGACATGTAATCAACCCGCAATTGAACCCGTTTTCTCCTATATTCAAGGTGCTAAATTACTTGCTGGCAGACTTGAAAATGATTTTTTGTTGTTTGAGCTTTCCGGTTCAATTCCTTCTTCTTTTAATCCTTATTTTTTAGGTTGGAATAGGTCTGCTACAGGTCCCCAAAAGAGTAAAATGGCGCATCATCCTAAAGGTGACATTAAAAAGATAGCCATTTCAAATCGCCCAGCACCTGTTTTTACCAGTACCATTAAATGGGATAATAATAGGATATCGCCTGCAAATCATCATTTTGTAGTTCAATATACTTTCGGTTCATTTGAAATAGGCTCTTCAGGTTGCGCCTTACTCAATGAAGCAAATCAAATAACTGGTCTTTTACACGGTGGATCAGCAAATTGTACGGTGTCAAGTGGTTATTTTTCGCGTTTCTCCTTGTCATGGGAAGGGGGAGGAACTTCGTCCACTCGTTTAAAAGATTGGCTGGACCCAATTTTATCTGATTCTTTGCAAATCAGGGGGTTAGATAACCCGATGGTAGAAAATGGAAAGGTTGCTGGCGTTATATATACAGAAACCAATACGCCAATCCCAAACACAAACGTACTATTGATTGGGGATAATGGTTTTTCTGTCTCTACCGTTTCTGATGCTCAGGGCAATTACTCTTTTTCAGGGCTTTCAACAGGTAATAATTATATCCTGGATTTTGCTAAATCCAGTTCAATATTAAATGGCTTGTCTACTTTTGACTTATTGCAGGTTCAGAAGCATATTCTCAATAGGGAAAACTTAAAAAGTCCATTTAAAATGTTGGCTGCCGATGTGAATAATTCCGGGAGTATTTCTACCTCAGACCTTATTTTATTAAAACGTGCGCTGTTAGGATTAATAACTAATTTTGAAAAAGTGCCAATCTGGCAATTTGTTCCATTTGAGGATGGTTTTATGAATATTTCTGCCCCTCTTTTAGGGCTCAACTTAAACGCCTTTATGGTCCAAAATCTTCAATCCCCCATTCTTGATAAAGATTTTATTGGGGTAAAAGCAGGGGATATTAATAATTCAGCCTCTGTAAATGAGTAGTATTCTTTTATAGGGAAAACTTACTATAAAAAGTCGGTTACTACTCCACTTTTATCCATTTTTCTATTTGAGTATATCCTTTTTCATTCTGCCATAGTATGATATATAAACCAGGTACTACTATTCTACCTAGACTGATTTTTTCCTGACCATCGACCTTTATTTGTTCTTGTAATTGACCATTTTGATTGTAAAGAGCAATGGTTCCAGTTCTATTTTGTTCTTTTTCGTCAAATTGTATCATCGCTTCCAATTTTCCTGGGTTAGGATAAACACGAAAAGCTTTATGTTTTAAAATAGATTGTAGGCTTGTCTGAAAGGATTGTTCGATGCTAAAGTTATCAACACCAGCTTCTACCAAATGGGGACTTGTAGCCAAATCACCAACAATAAAATGGATGTTATTTTTAGATCCAATTTTTATTCTATTTTGAAAATCATTAATAATAAGTGTTTTCCAGGTTGTGGTATTTTCATATTGCTTATGCAGTAAGATGGAATCACCTAAGCCATTGGTTGCATAAATAAATAACGTATCATTTGGTGTTGAATTACCTCCTGAATTAAAGAACCATATATCCACATTTAAATGAAGTTGTACATTAGGAGCAAAGGTCATTGCAGGTGAATGCAATTGTGTTATACCATTGTCAATGTCCCCAACTCCAGGGTCACCGCCTATATTTCCAGTTACGAAAGCGGTATTGCCTTCATCATTTGGACTATCATTAAATGGTGCTGAAGTCAAATTATTATACTTCGTGCCAACGGGAGTGGCTCTTTCCCACTTGCCAACTGTTGCTGTATTTGTTACTGTCCAGCCAAGGTCAAAATTGAAATTATCTGTATAACCATTCATCAGTTTTTCACTAATACTTTGGTTAAAAGGAATCGTAATGTTTTTAAAAGTTAAGGGTTTATAACCCCATTTACCTGAGGAAAATTGATAGGATGAAGGAATAATATTTGTTATCGAAAATGATCCGTTTTCTAACGTTTTTGTATTTATCGATAAATTACCCTCCTTGAATAATCCTACTTCTGCATTTGAAACGGGTAAACCAGATTCATTAGAAATGATTCTTCCAGTCAGCGTGGAAGTAGGTAATTGTGACAAATAAATGGTATCATTTTTTAAAGAAAATGAATTTGATAATAGCTTTAATATCCTTTTTGTTTCAAAACCATTTTTACTTACTACAATATTTATATTGCCAGTTTCTGGGGTTCCCGTTTTAAAGCGTCCGAAGCCGTCGGACAGTATTTCTCTATTTATTAATCCTTCTATGGAAATCTTAGCTCCATTTACAGGTGTTTTTGTGACTGAATCAAGCACTATACCCTCAAAACGAGCCGCTCGCGTGTAATTTGGTTCATATACAAAAAGGCCATTATCCATATCACTGGCAAGAATGAGGCCAGATGGAAGGAATGGATAGGCACCCCAGCATCCATTTCCACCTTTTGTTGTTCTACCAATGCCTACTTCTACCATATTGGATGGGTCAGAAACATCTGCTACAGAAACTCCTTCTTCATACCATGAGGTTACAATAAAGCTACCTTTAGCATTTTTAATATAATGAGTGTTGTGAGGTATAGCGTTTTGGTTTAGTAAAACGGGGGGACGAAAACTATGTAATAATTTTATATCGGAAGGATTTCCAACAGAGTAAGCATCGACTTTACCCTGTGGCTTTTCGTCGGTAGTAAACAGGTATTTATGATCATCAGATAGCCAGACGTTGTGTGTAAATCGGGTAGTGGTAGGATGCGAAGTTAATTTGATAATATTTTTTTTATCCTTTATATGATACACTGAAAAAATGCCTGCATATATTTCAGCGCTATACAAGGTATCATTGCGAACGTAATTGTCATGGCTATAAACTGCGTCAGCAGCACCAACGAAGGTAGGTTCGTCCGGATTAACATTTAAATCATAAATTAATACGCCTCCGGATTGTGGGGAACATCCTGATAAGTACATGAAGCCTTTTTCATCAATCCAAAGGTTATGACAATTGCCTACATTACCTGGATTAACAGAAGTTGGAGCCGGTAAACGGCTATATTTAAACGTTATTTTAGAGGGAGCTTCTGTCATATTAATAATAAGCACCCCCTGGTTTCCTTGATCAGCCGTAGCGTAAACATGATTTTTATAAGATTTCATATCTCTCCAAATGGAGGTATTTCCTGGTATGAAAGTATCTCTTTTTGGAATTTTTGGATCTTTTAATGAATAAATGGCTGTTCCTGTGGTAGTACCTAAAATAGCATATTCTATTCCATCTTTTCCAACAAAACCCCAAATGTCGTTATATTGAGAATATTCATCGGTTTGGCTCAAACGTTTCAAATTTATATCAGTGGAACCATAATTATTTTGATACTTGACCACATCCTGAGATAGGAGGAAAGTTGGAAAGGCGAGGATAAAAAACAACCATTTTTTCATAAAATTATTTTAAGGGAATAACGGCTAGCGTTATTCTTGATGTACAAGTTAATTGGTTATTTGCATTACTAATATCTATTTGCCAAACCTGGATGGTTTTACCAATTCTTATTGGTTTTACCGTCCCAACAACAGGAGGTTCACCCTCTTTTACTGCTTTTAAATGATTTGCATTTATCTCAACGCCAACTATAGTATGAGTACTTAAATTTTCGAGACAAAGGGTTCCGGCAAAACTACCCAGTGATTCTGCCAGGGCAACACTGGCTCCTCCATGAAGAATTCTAAAAGGTTGAACTGTTCGATGATCCACGGGCATACTTGCCTTTATAAAATCTGGGCCAACTTCTATTACTTGAATACCTAAAGTTTCCATTAAAGTGTTCTTACCCATTTCGTTGATGGCTATTTCATTGGTAGGCTGTTTCCATATCATAGTAAAGTGTTTAAAATGTATTATTTTTACGATGCAAGTTATCCAATTATTTAATAGTGAATTTCAAATTTTTAAATAAACATATAAACTATTTGCTTTGTTGTAAGGGAAATTTCATTGTAAACAGCTTAAAATTCATAATAGGTGAACTTGTTAAACAAAAACGCTTCTGAATTTTTGACCCAATTTTATACAGAAACTTGCCTTAAAAATCTTGACAAAAGGCTTTTAGACGTTTATGAGGAAATTGAAATGACGGGGACGTACAAACTTACTTTAGATGAATTGACTTTTGGTGCTTGTGCTGCCTGGCGAAATAGCAATAGGTGCATTGGAAGACTTTTTTGGAAATCTCTGAAAGTAGCTGATGGAAGAGCTATCAGTACCTTCGAGGAAGTTAAGATGGCTATTTTAAATCATCTGGAATTTGCTACCGGAAATGGAAAAATAAAACCACTTATCACTATTTTTCCCCCGGAATCACCTGAAGGAATTGCCCCAATAAGATTTTGGAACAGTCAACTCATAAGGTATGCTGCTTATAAAAAAAATGGGCAAATATTAGGAGATCCCGCTCAATTAGATTTTACTGATGTTTGTCTCTCTTTGGGCTGGAAAGGAAAAGGAACAGCATTTGATGTTTTACCTGTCGTTTTTCAATTTGAAGATAAAAAACCTCTTTTTTTTGAATTACCAGCTCATTTAGTAAAAGAAGTGGTCATTCAGCATCCTGAATATGAAAGTTTCAATGATTTAAACTTAAAATGGAACGTATTGCCCGTTATTTCTGATATGGTCCTGGAAATAGGAGGTATTCATTTCCCTTCAGCTCCTTTTAATGGATGGTATATGGTAACTGAAATTGGTTCCAGAAACTTAGGGGATGAAGACAGGTTTAACCAATTACCCAAAGTAGCTGAGGCCATTGGCCTGAATATTTCTGGTAAGGATATGTTTTGGAAAGACAGGGCTTTATTAGAATTAAATTATGCCGTGAAAACCTCTTTTGACAAAGAGGGTGTTTCAATAACAGATCATCACGAATCTTCTGAGCAGTTTATGAAGTTTATTCAGCAAGAAAATAAGTTAGGAAGAGAAGTTATGGCTGACTGGAGTTGGATTGTGCCGCCTAACGCTGGATCAACGATGAAGGTTTTTCATACCTTATTTGAAAATAAAGTGATCAGTCCAAATTTTTATTATAATAATCCTGTATGGAAAAAATCAAATGCTCAATCAATGAATAAATGCCCCTTTCACATTATGTCTAAAAAATAAAAGAGGAATACACGAAACGTGTATTCCTCAATGAAAGGGACTTTTTCTTATTTAGCAGAAGATACAGCTAAAGAATAAATAACTAATCCAAATCCAATTTTGTTTACAGCATCACCAATGTTATAGATAATGTCTAATGACTCCAAAGGTAAAACACCGTCTAACCAACCACCAGGAATGGCCATGTAACCAATTGGATAGATTGCCCAACCAACTAATACGAACCAACCTAATGTTTTGAATGCACCTTGTAGCGCAGGGTCATTTGAGTTTCCAGCCAATTTTTTAGCTGATCCCAACCATACCTCATAAAGAATACCTACGTATCCGACAGTTGAGATGAAACCCCACATTACTGACTGATCACGGTAAACTGTTTCACCCAAATAACCAGCAATTAACATTAATAATGAATAGGCAATCATCTTCCATAACAATGAAACAGTAGCACCAAATGCCTTTAAGATCAAATAAAACTCAACGCACATTAATGGTACAGTTAAAATCCAGTCGATGTAACGGAAAGAAGTAGGAGAAGTACCATTTTCTGCCCAAAATGAGCGCATGTAGAAATAATGTACTGCTGCAATTCCCGTAATCATACCAGAAATTAATAATGAATCTTTCCATTTTCCTGATACATTGGTCATTTGAACAAAAAAGAATACCGTTGAAGCTAACATCGCCATTGAGCCAATGAAAAATGTAAAGCCTACATAATCACCTTCTTTTAAGGTTGCAAGAAACAGGTTTGAAAAGTTTTGTAATGCATCCATAGCAAAATTTATTTAAGTTGTTAAAAAATTACGTTGTTAATGTCAAAAGTTTTTTCCTTCTATGCGAAGATATAATAAATCCATCATTATCATGTGCGGTAAGGTTATTACAGCTATAAAAATAAACAAAAGAGCAATCCCTTGGTTCACGGAAATGTAATTTCCTGAAAATTGAAAAGCTAAAAAAAGGCCTAAAAGGGCAATCACTGTGAATGGAAATATTTCACGTACATATTTTCTTAAGTTATAATTTACCCTCGTGGTTTTGAAAAAGTTTATCTGGTCCTCAATAGAAGGAATTGCATGCCATAAAGTAAAATATATCGCGAAGCCTATCCACAATGGACTGTAATAGAAAAGACCAAATAAAAGGAAGACATTCAGTATTTCATGTAAACCGTTTTTAATATTTATATGCTTGCTTAACATTAGGATTACCCAATGTATAATCATCAAAATGCCAGCCGAAATAGCTAGTTTGTTTCCTGTTTCCTCAGATATTGTTAGAATATCAGGGTTTTTTGAGAGAGATTGTATTACGGGTAATGCTGTTTCAATATGAGCAAAAATAGGAGTTAATAAAACAAAACTCCCGGATAAAAAAATGGAAATTAACTTGATATATTTTGATTCAATGGGGGATATATACAAATTTGATTGACCAAAGTGGTAGATGGATATCAAAATGAATAATCCCAGGGAAAATGTTGGGAATAAATACCAACAACCTATATACAATAAAATTAATCCTATGTATGATGCGAAAAATAAAGTATTCTTCTTGTTATTTTTATCAACCCTTTTGTTGATTAAGTTGAAAAAAAGTAAATGATCGTTTGCCCCATGAGGAATGCCTATGAATACAATTAATACTAAAGCAATCAAAAGAGAACTTGAAACAAATAATTCATGTTTAATTAAACTCACCATGATTATAATCAGGGTAAATAATTGAACCATTAATTGAATTCTAGGATTTCTCATGATTATCTTATGGTTTGATAAATGGGAGAATACAATTTATCCTTTATTCGTCGCGGCCAGTAAATTTCAATCAATGCACTAATAAATACCTTTACAGGTAAGGTTGAAAATATTTTCATTTCACCAAAAATACCCGTCTTTTCCGATAAAAAGGTTAGTATGGTTCCAATATTGTTTCCCTTAAATAAAGATATGAAAATAGCTGATTTATTAATTTCCTTTTTTTGAAGCAGATGTAGTAAAACGGTATCGTAAAAAGAAAATCTGTTTTGAATTTTCTTTTTATTTAAAGGTAAATTATCTGACTGTATAGATTTGATAATCTGGTTCACTTGCTTTTGTATGAGGGAAAAAGCAAATCCAGTACTTGGTTTTAAAGCGCCACCAACAATCCCTATCGGAATTATATGATTATGAGTGGTATCCGGGTGGATAAATTCCATTGGAATAACCCCCTTTTCCTTTTCCATAATGGTGAATTTTTCAATCTGTAATGTTTCCTGAATATACTTTTCAATTTGTTCGTCATAGGCTTCATCAGCCAATAATTGCTTTGAAAAAATAGTATATTCAATGAGCGCTTCTCTTTCAGAATAGGGTAGAACATAAAAAAATCGGACATCCTGATGCTGCTCAGTTCTGAAATCCATGAATGTTGCCGTATTTTTTTCGAATACTGGTTTTTCCGTTTTTACAAACCATCCCTGAAAATGTTGTTTTAAAGCAGAATTGGTGGAATAACTTTTGGGATGACCAGCACTGATTGCGGTTGAGTTGAACAAATAATGGCAATGAAATTTTTGTGTTTTTGTCTCTAAACAAGCCCCTGATTCAAGTCCATAAATACGTTCAATGTTTTCTTCGATTATATCGATATTTTTCGCATTTTTCAGCACTTCGTAACTGTATTTGTAAAAATCTCCAGATTTCACACCGACATAATTAAAGGGAAGAATTTTTTCCTTCTTTTCATAATTATCTGAATAAAAGGTCAGATTTTGCCAAACAGTGGTAGTAAAGGGTAAAGGCGAGAGGTTGGGTAGGTCCCAAAAGCACCAGGTTTTATCCTGGTTTGTGTGTATATTATTGTCTATCAATAAGATAGACTGCTTAACATTTGCTTTTGATAACGCCGTTGCCAGACTTAACCCAGAACATCCTGCACCCGCTATGACGAAATCGTAAAATTTCATTTAAAAAACTTTTTAGGTTTAGACGAAAATTTCTTACTTATAATCAATATTAACTATAAAAATTTGAAAAATTAAATTTTATGGAATTTAATTAAGTAAAAAAATATTACTCAAAATAAAATCGTGTTTGAATTCTCCCATTTTATCCACTTTTCTGCATTATTAAACCAGGTTAATTGTCTCTTTGCATATTGTCTTGTGTGCTGTTTTATTTTCAGAATGGCTTCTTTAATTTCATACTCATTGGAAAAATATTTGAAAAGTTCGGTATAACCAACGGTTTGTAAAGCTTTTAATTCCTTGAACTCTTGAAGAGAGCGAACTTCATCTACCAATCCATCTTGTTCCATTTTATCTACTCTATCATTTATTTTTTGATAAAGTAGGTCTCTCGGGGGACTCAAATAAAAGCAATGAGTTTCAAAAAATCTGTCCACTTTTTTTCCTGTCCTGAAGGTTGAAAATGGTAGGCCGGTTTCTCGAAAAATGCTGATAGCTCTGATAAGGCGCACAGGATTATGTTGATCTACTATCTGGAAATAATTTGGGTCAACTTCTTGTAGTTGCCCTTTTAAATAATCTATACCTTTTTCAAGATATTCTTTTTGAAGCTGAACAAGGATGTCAGGACTTACAGGGGGAAATGTATCGATTCCCTCAAGCATGGCCTTGAAATACAAGCCACTTCCTCCTACGGCAATTAAAATGTCGTGATGTTTAAATCTGTCCTCCAGTAAAATCATACTTTCTTTTTCAAACAAGCCAATATCATAAGGATCATGAATAGAAACATGATTAATAAAATGATGTGGAAC
>Ga0136655_1001026_pt1 | contig 12757 bp, 5 predicted proteins | sample CPBDNA_2_FD_94863 | JGI IMG/M metagenome (GOLD analysis project Ga0136655, IMG submission 94863) | Freshwater to marine salinity gradient microbial communities from Chesapeake Bay, USA - CPBay_Spr_15_0.8_DNA (version 2) | ecosystem: Environmental > Aquatic > Marine > Coastal | place: USA...
AGTTGACACTAGCAGGCGAAGCATCAAAGCTGACTAGAGGAACTACTCTTTTAGATGGAGTCTCGCTACCTTCCAGAGGTACTAGAGATTACCAAATTACTAAAGAGTTATTAGTTTCTATAGACGGTGATAATCTTTCTTCTGGTCTTTATAAGTGTTCTGTTGAACTTCAAAATGAAGTAAAGTGGATACCTTATGAAACTGTCAACAATGCGTTGAATGTAACGAATGCCGCTACTTCAATGTATCCCTCTCAATTTACTCTTGATAAAAGAATACTCTCAGGTTCTATAGGGCAGTATGTTACAGACACTTCCAACTCTGATGTTCAAAGCTGGAAAGAAGATGTAAATGTTGTTATAACAGCCGGTAACGGCGAGTCAAGTACAGACTTTAGAGGCTTTAAGTTTAACCTTGCACACTGTACTTTTACAAATAGAAACAATGTAGCAGATGTTTATACTCAAGCGTATGATTGGAAAATGAACGACAACGTTACCGATCTCGGTACTAAAATCACACTTAACTAGAAATAAGGAATAATAATGGATTTAAAAAAATTAATGGTCGACACAAAAGCAGTTTGGGTTGACTTTCCGGGCTTACCAGGCTTCGAAGTAGAAGTAGCTAATCTTTCTCGTAAAGAATTAAACGGTATTCGTAAGAAGTGTACTACTACTAAGTTTGACCGTAAAACGCGCCAAGCTGTAGAAAGCTTAGACGAAGAGAAATTTGTAATAGAGTTTACACATGGTGTAGTAAAGAACTGGAAAGGTCTCACACTAGAACACCTAGAAACCCTACTATTAGTAGATATTGATGGTAAAGACCCAAAGCAAGAGCTAGAGTACAGCTCCGAAAACGCTGAAACTCTTGTCAGTTCCTCAACCGAATTTGATACCTGGCTCAATGAGGTAGTCTTTGATCTAGATAATTTTCGTAGTAAGCCAAAAGGAACAACTGTTCCAAAGGCTGGAAAAGTACTTCAAGAACAGTGAGTCTAAAATGACGCGAGAGCGTTACTTTAAGATGTGTGAACAGCTAGGTCAAGAGCCTGTTGAGGAGGAAATACCTCCGGACATAGAGGATTTTCCAGCTATCGCTATAGATGCCTTAACTACTTTTTCGTGTTTAGGAGATAAAATTTTACCCGATATAGGTTACCTAGGAAAGGATTTTACAAACTTACCTTTTTATATAGAATCTAACGGTATTGATAAAGATAAAGAAGAACTATTTTTAGAGATTCTAATTAACTTAGAATCAAGGGCTATCAACCAGTCTCAAGAACAAATGAAACGAGAAAGGGAGAAGCTAAAGAGAAAACACTAGTGGCTGATACGATTACGGTAACGTACAAAGTTAATGAAGACGGCAGTCTTAGTAAGATAGCCAAGGGAGCCGATAAGGCTGCCAAGGCTACTGACAAAGCTTCAAAAGCCGCCGCTGGACATAATAAACAGCAGAAGGGCGTTGCAGGGGCCACTTCTAACACTACTAAAGGTTTTTCCAAAATGACTACCGGTATGACCGGTGGTCTTGTTCCCGCCTATGCAACCTTAGCCGCCAACGTATTCGCGTTAAGTGCGGCTTTTGGTTTACTCTCCAGAAATGATGCTATCGCCAAACTAAACGAAGGTTTAGAACTTACAGGTCTCGCGGCGGGTAAGAATTTAGGTATGCTTTCAAGAAAGCTACAAGAAGTTACCGGTCATGCGATATCAGCAGAAGAATCTATGAGAGCCGTAGCTATTGGTACTTCTGCAGGTTTTAGTGATGAGCAACTACTAGGTTTGACACAGGTAGCTAAAGGAGCTGCTCTAGCATTAGGCCGTAACATGCCTGATGCAATTGATAGACTTATAAGAGGTGCTGCTAAATTAGAGCCTGAAATTCTCGATGAATTAGGTATTATGGTACGTCTTGATGACGCAACAAAAGATTATGCTAAGTCTGTAGGCAAAACAGTAGGACAACTTACTCAGTTCGAGCGACGAATGGCCTTTACAAATGCTGTTATTGATCAAGGTCAGCAAAAATTCGCCGCTATTGCAGCAGAAATGGAGGCCAGTGGGTACTCTAAATTAAGCGCATCTTTTAGTGACTTAACAAAACAAGGTATAGAGCTTTTAAACAAAGGACTGGCTCCTATGATCAATTTTCTTGCAGGCAATATGGCAGCTCTTACTACTGTCATGCTTGCATTTGGTCTCTCCATAAGTAAAACTTTATTAAGTACTTTAGAAGAAATGGCAGAGTCAAGTGCAGACGCTGGGAAACAAGCAGCTCACTTATCTCGACATATGGTTACAAATATAGACAGGGCCGAGCATATGGGGAAAGCCTTTAATAAATCAGCAGACGCTATGAAGGATGCTAATCTTTCTGCTGAGGACTACACTAAAAATCTTAAAAAAATGCAACAAAGCTCTAAACTTACTGTTAATATGATGGGCAGAGAAAATCCTCTACGTAAGGCGGCGCTCAAAGATTATGGTAAGCTAACAAAAGCCGTTCATCTCGGTACACTTGCTCAGCATAAAGAAGGAGCTGCAAAAGCTCTTAACATGATTCAAACCCACGGGCTTAGATTAGCTTTTGTAGAGCATCAAGCTGTTTTAGCCGCTAACCAAGCATCCACCGCCGCCGCCACTGTAGGGCAAAATATACAGACAACGGCAATCATAAAAACTCGCGGTGCACTGTTTGCGCTCGCTTCAACTGCTAAGTTTGCAGGAGCTGCTATGCTAACAGCTATGCCTTACTTGATGGGTATTATGATGGTTGCTTCCTTGCTTTATCCTTTACTCAAAAGTTTATTTGGCGAAGTAGATAATAAGCTTAATAATCAAATTAAACTTAATACAGAGCGTTTTGAAAAATTTAACGATGTAGTTGCAAAATATAATATAACAGTTAAACACGCAGCAACTGCAAGCGAAGCATGGCATAACACAGTAAAACCTTTATCGGGTTTATTTGAGCAAGTTAGCACTGCTATGATGGATACTAATTTAGCGGCTGAAACTGACCGTATAATAGCTCTTGCGAAAGCAACAAAAGAATTGTCCGACCGGCAGAAAACGGCTCGAGAGAATAAAACTGTAACTGGGGGCAAGGCTACAGAGGCGCAGCAAAACTTACTTAGTCCTATGGCAATAGCAAAGGCGGAAAAAGAAAAATTAGCCGCAGCAAAACTTACCGAGACTCAACTTATAGTTTTAAGAGAGCAAAGCATAGCAGGTTTATCCGCTCTAGTTGCTTCTATGGGTATGATGTCAGAAGGTCTGGACAAAAATAAAATGGGCACAATAGCTACTGTAGATGCGCAGAATCTCTTAAATGAAAAACATAAGCAAGCTAATACAATTCTTATGGAGCTTGCGGCTAACCAGAATATGAGTGTTAAGGAAACTAAAGCTGCGCAAGACGCTTTAAGAAAGCTAGCTGAGGAGCTAAAAAACGGCCTAATGGCTTATGAAGACTTTAATGAGTTTGTTAAGCAAGCAAAAGAGCAGTCTGCAACCCCTACTTTCGGAGTAATGGCCGATGAATTAGATACTCTTACAGGTTCCGTAAATAGTTTAAATGCTATAATGGCCACAAAGGGCAAATGGGCTGCAGAAGAGCAGGCCAACCGCCTAGTAGTAGAGTATGGGTTATTACAGGATGAAGCGTATAAGATAATTACTACACAAAACGGTGTTATGGTCGCAGTAACTAAATCCGGAAAGGCTGTAAGAACTAACACGCAACTAGTAGAAGACCACAGGGATGCCGTAGATAAACTAAACAAAGACTATAAAGCATTAGCTACAACACAAGCACAGTTAACTAGTTTGAGTGGTATAATGGGCCAAGATAGTGATTTTATACAGGCAGGTTTAGTAAGTGCTGCAGAGAAGAAGCTAGAGCTAGCTAAAACAGAATATGAGCTAACTAAAAAGGGTGGAGAAGACGCATACAATAATGCTTTAAAAATATTAGACGTAGAAAGAGAACTATTAGGCCTTGTGTCTAAGAGAATGGAAGTACTGGCAGGCCGTGCTAAAGATAGTGGTATGGGCGAGGCAGCCTCTGCAGCAATCGCAGGTGTAGGTAAGTCTGCAGCTCTTAAAGCAGGTTCTGTTACTCAGCGTGATGCCGATGGAAATCAAGTTGGCGAAGCCGGTATGTTTGACAGCAAGGCCGATCAAGATGCGGCACTTGCGGCACAGGCCACTCAGAATGCTCGTGACTCATTAGCTGGCGTAGCAGAAGACATTGCTAAAATGGGGCCGGAAGGCGCTCTTATGTCTTCCGCTATTAGTGGTGCTATGAATATGTCAACTGCCTTTAGTACTGCCTTCGAAGTAATGAATACTGACTCCGCTAGTACCTCCGATAAAATACAAGCAGGTTTAGGAGCGGTCGGAGCAACTTTAGGCGCTTTAAGTAGTATGCAGAAGGCGGCATCTGCCGATAAGATAAGAGCTATTGACGGAGAGATCGCGGCAGAGAAAGCACGAGACGGCAAATCCGCAGGAAGTGTAGCAAAACTAGCCGCTCTTGAGAAGAAGAAAGAACAAGCAAAAAGAAAAGCATTTGAGCAAGATAAGAAAATGAAAATGGCTCAGACAGTTATCTCTACTGCTCAAGGTGTAACAGCTATGCTAGGGGCAGCGCCCCCTCCTTTTAACTTTGCACTAGCAGGGATGGTAGCAGCTATGGGTGTAAAACAGCTCGCTATGATTTCTGGGACCTCTTTCCAAGGTGGAGGAACCGGAGGAGGAGCAGGAGCAGCCCCTACTACTATTTCTGCAGGGTCTCGAAAGAATTCAGTAGATTTTGCAAAAACACAATCTTCTTCAGGAGAGTTAGGGTATATGAGAGGAGAATCAGGAATAGGAGGTGCAGAGAACTTTAGACCTGCCTTCTCTGGTTATAAGCACAGAGCCGGTGGTGGCTATGTAGTTGGAGAGCAAGGGCCAGAATTATTTATGCCAGAAACTCCAGGAACGATTATTCCTTCAGGTCAAAGCACTGGGGGATCAACAAACGTAAACTTCTCGATCCAAGCAGTAGATGCAGAAGGCGTAGAGGACTTATTAGTAAAACAACGAGGAAATATAATTGGCATGATAAGAGAAGCCGCTAATTCATACGGACAAGACTTTATGGAAGGTATAGATACTTCAATCTATACTCCTTCCTCAGCAGGAGCTACGAAATACTAATGGCCTATACAGATATTTTACCCGACCCCAATAATCAAATTACTGACTCCGGCAAGTCTGGAGGTACTGGCGGAGAAGGCTTTGCGTCCGTAACTCTGACTTCTAACGCACCCATTATGCAAGATCGTACAAACTCAGGAAGAGTTACCTCAAGAGCAGTTATGCAGCAGAAGTGGGATATAGATATTTCTTATAACCCAATGACTCGTGAGCAATTTGAACCTGTTTATAACTTTATTTTGCAGTATGGCAAATTAAACCCATTTAAAGTTTCTCTTCCACAAAACAGAAAGCCCCAAAGTGCTACTTTTACTACTTATGCTGAAAGTAATAATTTAACTCCTATTGCTACAACTAGCGGAGGAGCTAAAATTCTCACTTTAGTAGGTGTAGGGTATATACCTGGAATTAATTCAACTCCTAAGCCCGGCGATTTGTTCAATGTGTCAGAATCGAATCATAATAAAACTTATAGAGTTACTAGAGTAGAAACGAGTACAGATTACACAGGAACAGCTCCTGCCAGTACACAAGTAAGAATACATTTTACTCCTGGACTTAGTAAGCAAGTAACTGCTGCTTCTGGCATTATTTTTGATAACCCCCTTATTCGCGTACTACTTACTGCGGACACACAAGAATATTCACTAGGCACAGACGGATTGTATTCGTTCTCATTAAAGCTAGAGGAAGCACTATAATATGGCACACAGAATTTTAAGCTCAAACCCAGAAACATCGTTGTTAGAAACATCGTTGTTAAACAATGATCCTTTTGCCTATGCACATCTTATCAAATTTGAGAGGCCTACAGAGACAGAGAGTGGGCGCCCTGCAGAAAAAGCAACAGACTATAGCTACATAGGAGATGGCTCTTTTGATATTACATGGGATGATGGTAGTTCTGATATTGATGGCAACTTAAATGGGCCGCAAATTTATGTAGCAAATAGAGTACTAAATGTAGGTACTGTATCAGAAACTATACAAGCCAAAGCATCTAATATTAATATAGAGTTATCTACTATAGCTATAAGCACCACTTTTACAGGTACTATTAATGTGACATCTAATAGCATCACAGCAAACGAAAGCTTGGTAGATGTAGGCTTTGCTGAAGGAGATGTTTTAAAATGTACCACTGCTGGGTCAAATAATGGATTAACAATTCGTATTGATGAGTTTTCCAATGATAATAAAACCGCAGCAGTTACGCCTATTAATAGAACTTCTATCTCAACCGATTCTGCAGCTACTTATACCTTAGACTATGCTTCTGATGAAACTATCGGAATACTTTCGCAGACTAATAAGTTTGTGAACCGAGAAGTATTTATATATAAAGCACACATAGACCCAGCTACGGGGTCTATAATAGGAGATCCTTATCTTCTATTTAAAGGTATTATTGCAAGCGCAAAACTATCAGAAGATCCTAGTAAATCTTCTAAAATTTCTTGGGGTGTTACAAGCCATTGGGGAGACTTTGTCCGCGTAAACGGTCGAAGCACTTCAGATGATGAGCACAGAGCCTTAGATGGGGCAGGATCTTCTGACCTTGCAGCTCTAGTACGTCCAGAATATGCAAGTGATTTAGGGTTTTTACATTCAGAGCAATCTTTAAATGTTATGGCTGTTTACCAAGTCAAAGAAACTCGATACAAAGAAAAACGTCGAGGCGGCCTCGCAGGGCTTATGGGAGGCAAAAAATTAGTAGAATACGAGGTTGAAGTAGATCGAGAATTAGATTTACGATTTAATCTTGACGCAAAAAGACTTCCTGTAGTTTATGGTGTTCAACGTATTGATAGTTTTCCAATCTTTATAGATACCTTAAAAGATAACTCAAATGTAGTTCATGTTGCGTATGCACTCTGTGAAGGAGAAATTGCAGGCATTTATGATATTTATATAGAAGACCAATCATCTATCTGTATAGATCAAAACGATAACGATACTCGAAGCAACTCTAGTACGGCAGAGGTTTTATGTACTGGTAGAATGGATCGAGGCGATACGCTTTCTCCGCGCGCTACTTACGACGCAGGTATTTTCTCGTATTATAGTGGTGGAAGCTACTCTTGGGGTACCGGAGCAAGCGCATGGGCTAATAGAGAAGGACTTGATGGTGTCGGAACCAGTAATCTTTTTAATTATCAACCTTTAGACAATATACTGGGAGGGGTTGACGTGGGAACCCTCGGTGGTTCTGGTATAACACATGAAAAAGGCACAAGCTTTACCACGCCTATACCAACCGATCTTGTAGTTCATACAGGTAAGCCTTTTCAAAGATCGTCTAATACTTTGAGTAAGATTGCAAGTGAGAATAATTTTAAAGTTCAAAATGACTACTTTGAATCGACTGGAGATTATTGGGGGCCAAATCATCAGCTACTCGATACTGCCTACGTAACTGCGAAATTCACTATCGGAGAAGGTGAAACCACCATTCCTGAACTAGAGTTTATCGTTAGAGGTAAGATGATAGACTGCTATAACTATGACAACTCTTACTTACAAGATTATACTTTTTCTGATCCTCTTACTGGATTCGCACAAGGTGATATTGTAACAATTAAAAATACTTCAGGAGATACTATTTTATCTACTGCTACTATTGCTGATATTGAGAGTTATAAAGATGAGAATGGTAGCGATATTTACCGTGTGCGCTTCCAAGATGAATTAACTCTTGGCTCTGCAACTGCTTTTTACATGACAAATGGAGTTAACAACTATCATTTTACTACACATGATCATACTTATGCTACTGGAACTGTTGCAAGTACCTTAACTGGAAGCACTACTTGGTCTGATAATGCAACTTCAGATGGTGTAAATGCTGAAGTTGTTGTAACTCCTGCAATGCTTGCCGCACTTATAAGGGCAAACCTTATTGGTGAGGTTACGCAGGAAGAATTAGCGGCAGCCTACGGATCTTTTCTTTCTAAGACTTCTATAAATACTTTTGAAATTAATGCCTCGGGTAATGTAATAGAAGACCTGGGTATCGTAGCAGGTGCTTCGTCTATTTCTGAAGATGTTCAGGTAATAGTAAAAGATGCTATTCACCTTGCAACTTCAGAGTCTTCTACAGATGATGCCTATGTAAATCTTGAAATAGAGTTGGTGCGTACTTTTGACGACCAAAGTCAGCATATACAAAAAAGAAAAATTACTGATTATACTGGTCTTCAAAGAGTGGCAATTGTTGATAGACCTTGGGACTCTGGAGTCATTCCTCAAGCAGGAGACACATATAGACTTATAAGTACCGGAGACAAAAGAGTATCAACCAACCCAGCGATGCAGCTACTGGACTATATTACTAGTACTCGTTACGGTAGAGGTCTAGATGTTTATAAAGACATAAACATAGAAACCTTTAAAGAAGCTGCTCGCGATTGCGATACGCGCTCTAATGTAACGATGTTAGTCCCTGACACAGCCAATGTTGTGGCAGATGCAGTTTACAAGTACGAGGATGCTAACCCAGTTTTACGTTTTCAAGGAACTGTTGAGTCTGTTACCCCAGTTACGATCTCAGGAACTAACTACAAAGAAATAGAGTTTAAAGATGTAATCGGAAAAATAGCTACTAAATGGTCTGATTGGAGATATTTTTTAGACGGTGAACTCGTTTGGTATGCGGGAGGAGTTTATACAAAATCAGGAGATGGATACTTATCTACAGCACCCACAGGTGCATCAGTAGCAGTAACTATCTCTAAAGTATCTGGTTTAGGCGATGCAACTCTTTCTTTAGATGTTGATTCTACCCGTAAAACTTTTGATGGTAACCCTGTAGTTAAAAAGTGGAACTCCAGTAATAATATTTTTCAAAGTGGCTACTCCTTATACGATTCTGATGATGTTAAGTATTGGAGATACCTAGGTTGGAATGACTCTAATCAAAGATATGTTACTCGTCACCAAACAAACGCAGTAATTAATACAAATAATTCAGTATTCCAGAATATTAATAGTATGCTGGGACACTTTAATGGTATTTTTAGATACTCAAATGGTAAGTATGATCTAGTCATTAAAAAAGCTACAGATACGTTTGAAGCTGCTCAATACATAACAGATGAAGATATTATAGGTTCTATAAACGTTGAAGATGCAGGCCAAAAAGGAACTTATAATAGTGTATCTGTAGGTATTCCAGATCCTCAAAATAGATATGAAACTAGAACTGTTTCTTTCTTTGATTCAACGTTTTTAAAGAAAGATCGAAACGTGCCAAAGAAAGGTGATATTAAAACACCTTATGTTACAAACTATTTCAATGCTCGAATAAATGCTCGACAATACCTAGAAGAGTCGCGTAAGTCTTTAAAGATTGCATTTAAGATGGAGCCAAAAGGTTTGCTTCTTACGTCAGGAAGTCTTATAAAGGTAACTAACAATCGTTTTGGTTGGGTAGAAGAAGAGTTCCGCATAACTAACCTGAACTTCCAAGGAAACTGCTTAGTAGATGTAACTGCAGAGCAGCACAGTGAAGAAGCTTACTTGATCAAAAATTTAACGAAAGCTGCTTATACTCCTGGTGAAGTAGCTGGTCAAGCAGAGCCGGTTTTAAGTCCTCCTACTAGTTTACAAATTTTAAACAATAATGAAAAAGGTGGCACACGTTTAGGTTGGACTAACTCAAGTTCTTATAAGGCAGCCAATCATACAGTAGAAATTTATAGAGGAACTGTAGATGATGTTAATGATGCAGGTACTCAGTTAGTAGCTACTGCTAAAGGTTCCGAATTTACCGATCCTGTACTAACTGCAGGCACTTACTATTACTGGATTCGTTATTCAATAGTTATTGATGGTACTAGAACTTTTCTAACAGCCTATGAAGGCTCCGTTACTGCAACGATTGCTGATATTGTAGATGGTCAATCAGCCAAAACAGTAAATATTTATAGAAAAAATGATAATACTATTAATACTAGTACAGGTACTTTTGCGGATCCTCTTGCGGGAAATACTAGCTGGTCTCTATCAGTTCCTGCACTTACTGTAAACAATGATATTGTTTATGTATCTACTAGAACCTTTACTAGTGATGGCTTAGCTCCTCAGGATGCTGCTTGGTCAACTCCTGCTATTTACTCAACTCGAGTAGATGGATCAGATGCAGATGCCTTAGTAATAACTGATGTAGATACTAGTGTACCTGGAGAAACTACTTTAACTTTCAGTGATAGTACTATTATTACTGTAGATGATGGAGCTGATGGAGATACCAAAGGTGTAGTACCTATATATGCTAGTGATGCCGCCGGCAATAATCAAGACTATACTCAAGGAAGTTTATTGTATGTAAACTACTATGAATATACAAACACTAAACCTACCCTGCCCGTGCCTTCCTTAACTTTTGTTAAATACGTAGGAGAAGATGGAGACTCAGAAGGTGTTATACCTATATACGCGGATGATGTTAGCGGTACTAATGCTACTTTTACTTACTCTAGCCAGGAGTTTATAAACTTTTATGAGTGGACAGGCACAGCACCCGTTAGTGTACCTACGGGTTTAAGCTATGTTAAGTTCGTTGGAGATGATGGAGCTCCTGGAGATCCTGGAGATGATGGTTTAAGAACAGTACAGGGATACTTATACTACGAAAAAACCACTGCGGGTGCTCCAAGTGCACCTTCTGGAGATACTTATACTTTTGCTACAGGTGACGTTTCTGGAGGAACTGGCGAAACGGAAGTTTTAGCTTTGTCTGCTACTTCTGCGGTTGATAAATGGACTAATGAGCCGCGTACTCAAGACCCTACTACAAATACCCATTACACTATAAGATACTCCGGTACAGAATCTTCTGCAGGGTCTTCAACAATAACAGTAACTTACAGTGATGTCGTACAGTATACTAATTTTACAGGTGTAGTTACTTTTGAGAATGGAGACTTTTTAGAGGGTGGCTCTACTATTACTACCATTGATGGTGGTAATATTGATGCAGCTTCTCAAATTACTGTAGGAACTGGCGTAAACAAAGCAGGATTATCGGGAGTAGGCACCGCAGGTACAGACATACGAATATTTGCAGGCGATACGATCGCAAACAGAGCAACCGCACCCTTTAGAGTAGACCAGGACGGAGTAGTATATGCTACAAATGCAGAAATAACAGGAGAAGTAGTAGCCTCAACTCTTGTTATGAGTACTACAAATCAGTTTGTAAATTTAAAAGCTCAAAGCGTCCAAGATGATTCTATAACCTTAGCTTCTTTAAATACTGAAGTTCTTAACTATATTGATTCTACTGCTGCTACTTTGAGTGGTAATACTCCTGGAGACTATCAGACAGCTTCCACTACTTTTACAAATGCCACATTGGCTAATACTCCTTTGATTACTATTTCTAACTTTGATCATGGTTTGAGTACTCCAAGAATAACGGTTAGTGTAAGTACAGGATTTTTTAGTCCAAATGACTATAGTGTAGCACAAAGAACAATATCGCTTACTGTTTATAGAAAACCTTCTAGTGGTTCTACTTGGACATCTTTGTTTAGTACTGGTAATACTTTAGGTCAACAACTCTTTCCTCAAAACCCTGATTTTACTAAGTTTTACTATGGTGGATCATTTTCTGAAGATTTTGAAGATACGACGGTTGTAGATAATACTGAATATGACTACAAGATAGAATTAACCGCAGTTGTTATTCCTCAAGAAGCAACTTCTTATTTATCGTTTACTGCAAATGAAAATGCTTATACTAGTAATGGTGCAGGTGATGCTGCTACTCTAAATGGATTAGATAGCACGCATTTTTTAAGATCAGATGAAAATGATGTTATGACAGGTATTCTTAATATACAAGGAAGCTTGCTAGTAAACAGTCTTATTCGTTTCGATACAGATTATACTGTTATATCATCAAGTACAGCACAAACTGAAATCGGCTCTTTTAATTATCTTAATAATGCTGGAGCAAAATTAATAATTACAGCCGAGTACGGCACAGAAAGACAAATAACAGAACTTTTAGTAACTCATAACAACACAATAGCAATTGCAGTAGAGTATGGGTCAATAGACACAGATGGTGTTTTAGCAACTTACGATGTAGATATTAGCGGAAATAATGTACGCATTTTAGCAACGTGTACAAGTACAAATACAACCATTTTTACAACATCTAAACAAATAATAATATAGACCTATTGGGGTCAAGCCAGTTGGGGAGAATGAACCGTGGCAAATGATAAGAATTTTAAAGTTAAAGAAGGACTTGATGTAGGTGGTAATATAAATTTAAATACCGATGTAAACCCCACAATAACAATTAAGAATACGGATACCAGTATAGTCGCAGACCAAGCAATTACAACACTTGAGTTTAGAGGTGCTGATGATAGTGGTAATGTTTTAGCCGGGCAGATTCAACAGGTTGCTTCGGGCGAGTGGGGTGTTGCAGACTACGGATCTGATATGATATTCTCTGTGAAGCAAGGAGGCACTTTTGGTGCTTTTGCTGAAAAACTACGCTTACAGTATGGTGGGGTAGGCGTATC
>Ga0136655_1001028_pt1 | contig 12751 bp, 11 predicted proteins | sample CPBDNA_2_FD_94863 | JGI IMG/M metagenome (GOLD analysis project Ga0136655, IMG submission 94863) | Freshwater to marine salinity gradient microbial communities from Chesapeake Bay, USA - CPBay_Spr_15_0.8_DNA (version 2) | ecosystem: Environmental > Aquatic > Marine > Coastal | place: USA...
GGACATAAGTGCGGATATTACTAAGGTTGGAATTGACATACCGTTTTGTAGCGCTTCCTTTATTTTATTAATCATTAGTCTTTAATTTATCGGGTTATTTAGGTTATCTGCAACATTTTGAGCTTACATTCCACGGCCTCTTTGGGATAAAGATACCAATACTTACGCCTCCTGTATCCACTTTCTCAGAGTTTACAGTAGCATCAGTACTGAAAGTCTCACATATATATTCTTTTAAGTACTCAGTGTACTGTCGAGCTATCATTGACCCCTCCGCTACTAATCTATCCAGACCTACCAATCCACTTGATTCAGAGTAGTCTGTACTGTTAAGCATAATACCCGCTTCTTCTACCTTAATAGCAACATTAGGTAAGGCTGTCAAATATGACCACCAGATTAATGGTTTATATAGCTGCTCGTATAGCTCTACATAATTGATTGTATCACCAACGATGATAGGAGGAATAGTCCCTGTGCCGTCTGGTAATTGGTTCTTATCGTAATTAGCAGCAACCCATTCAGCTAATAGCTTAGCGTACAATGTTGGCCCTAACAGCTTCTTAATTTCCATGTCTTGAGCCAAGAGTATGTAGTTAATTAAGCTGGTTGTAACCTTGTTGGCGCTCATGGGGGTTAGGTTCTTAACATCTAACTCAGATATTAGTATAACCTCTGATTGCCTCTTTACTATTACCTGTTTGCTCGTATTCTGTGTTGTATTACTCATTGTTATTATTTTAATTGTTACGGGTTAATTAGATAATGATGCAGAGTCTTGTACTTCAACAGTAGTGTCAGATACAACCTCTCCGTCGACCTCAGTAGTTATAGATGCCTCTTTATTGAAGTCTACAACAAATGGGATTATTTGTAATTCGTACTCAGATGAAGTTACTTGGTCTAAGATACCATTGAATACTCTGATTATCCTTTGTTGGTAGTTCTTGATAACAGTCTCTTGGAATACAGCTATTGCTGCTTTATACTCTTCAGCTCTATTGTTGAATCCTCCGCCTTGAGAGTATTCTAACATGATTGAAGGGATACCATGCGCTGATATAATTCTCTGACGTACTTCAGAACATAACTCAGTATATAGGTCAGCAGGTAAAGCTTCAAGCTTATCAACCTTCACATTAGTAGGCATGAACATGATACCTCCTGCATTCTGAGGCCCGCTTGAGAACTCAGCAAACATATCAATTACATTCTGCTTGCTCTCATCGTCAAGAACGGTCTCTCCTGTACTTACTACATACGCACCATTAACTCCATTACTAATCTGATTGTGCATTGCTACACCTGTAGACTCCTCCGTAAAGCATGAATCCAAACAAGATACATAATCTGGTGTTGGGTAGAATCCCAAGTCACTTGTAGAATAAGTCTTTATGTATATTAATTGAGTGGCATTATCCATAGTAACATCATCTGCTACAATCTCCCCATCAACAACTTTACCTTCAGTTATCTTAGAAGGATTGTACTTGTTAATCATATACTCTCTTCTAAACGCCTTGTCTAACGCTTGCTCCCAATCATTAGAGATAATGAAGTACTCGACATCACCATATTCATTAGGTACACCCAATCTAACGTTCTTAAATGGTACGTGTTCGACAGAAGCTATCTTTTTGTCAAATGTCCAATGTATTTTCAATGCGAATCCGCCATAAGTAGGTAAGTCGTATGATACTTTACTGATTATATCATTGATACTCTCGTCATTAGCATTAATATCGTTAACAAACATCATTACATCATCTGGTAATAGGTCGAAATCTACACCTTGTCCGTATGTAAGCTTAGCTTTCTTCTGTAATGCAGCCCCATGAGTAGGAGAATTTGCAGCAATATCGGAAAGTATTTGTGGGTAAGTGTTAGTAGAACCTATTGCTAATCCACTACCCGTATATGGGATATATCTGCCTTGTACTGTACTTAACGTAGCTGCTCGTGCAGGAATAGGCAGACCTATTGAGCCAAGCCTTGAGAATTTACTATTATATTTATTCATGTGCATTTTTTATATCTTGGTTAATATAGTGGAATATAAGTTATATACCCCTCAGCAGCTCTTGTATTGGTACACAATTACTAACTGAGGGGATATAAAGTTGATTAGATTAGACTACACTCACGTTTATGCGAACATTAACATTGAATTGGTCATCTCTATCTACATACGCTGAATAAGTATCAGCAGCAGCAACGCCTGCTATTACTTCAGATACTCGTGCTACATTCAAGACATAAATCTTAGCCTCATAAGTAACAGCAACATCAGTGAAGACTGTTGCTAAATAAGCGTCTACTACTGTAGAAATCTCAGTCATAAGTGCCTCTTTACCTACTGTTGGAGATACAACTGCTGCTAATATACTATCACAGTCAATCTCGTATGAACGAGAAAGTGTGCTAATGAAGCCATCAGATGCTAATTGTGCTGGTGTAAAGTCAGTAAAACCTACACTCTGTCCTACTAATCCAATAGAAGGGGTTAATCTTGCGGTTATCGTACTCGTTAAAGCCATTGTTTAATTGTTTAATTGTTATTGTTAATAAAATGCTAAATTGTTACTACCTTAGTATACGAATCAATTACATCTCCTACTAAGTTATATAAAGTTATTGTCTGGTCATAGTTAAACCCTGTCGGGTCGCTAACAAATCCAACTACGGCTACCGAAGACATCTCGTGTAAGCCAACAACACACCCGTCACTGGTGTAAGTTATCGGAGAGCCAGAAGTAACAGCAGGACTTCCTCCTTGTTCTACTATAGCCACAGTCACAGATACAATGTCACATCTAACGTCAGTATTAAACTGAACAACTGATGACCATTCGTCTGGTGTTCCCGTGTAAGTATATAGTACTATTGTATTTGTGTCATCTGGTTCAACTAAATCATCACAGCAATCATCATAACATACTAATGAAGCAACAGTAGGAGCAGTACTTACAGTAGTACCTACATAAGACAGCCCGTCCATTGTTCCCCAAAGTATTGGTCTTCTTGATTTCTCAGTATAAGTAACAGAGTCAGTAGCGATAGTTAAGTCAATAGCTTCAACGTATCTCCAGCCCATATAGTTAGTATATGCTACATAATTAATATTTGCTACATTAGAGCCGTTTGTTATTAATGTGCCTGCAATAGAACCTGTGACAAGCGAAGGAGAACCAGCAGTTAAATACATCGTCAAGAAGCTATTAACCTGTGTGGGGTAATCCTCATGTAGTGTTACAGTATAAGCAGTAGCAGCAGTAGCAGGAACAGTGTGCAACTTAGTCAAAGTTATTGTATCAGCCCCTTGATTCCAGTCCACAGTTAATTCGTTTATACCAACTAAACTCTCTTGCCAATGACCAACTGTTAAGTTATTTGCCCCCGTTGGAGAACTTGCTGTAACCGTAGGACAAGTCCAATCTAAAGTAGTATAAGGATTAACCTTTGTGTCTAAAGTATTCAAGTAAACAACATTTAAGGAAGATAAAGCGAATGGTCTTGCTGTAGTGTCTTCAGTGAATGATACAATGGATGCTAAAGGCGCTAAATGTATATAGATATAGTACGTTCTAAGTATTGCGTAAAACTCCATGTGTATAACTTGCACCCCTTTGATTGCATTTAAAGCATTCGTAAGCAAATGAAAGTTAGCATTAGGAGACACAGCACTTGGTAACGTTATACTTGTTGTAGCCGTACCTGTTACCATTGTATAAGTAGTACCAGCATTAACAGAACCAGATGTAACATCTAACGACAGAACAATGAAGTCTCCATTAGAACTACTATCAAACCCTGTGTAGCACATATCAAAGCCAGACGTTATAGTTGGTGTCAAGCATTCGGCAGCGTCAGCGCTAATATCTATCAATGAAGTCTCGCTATACGGCAGAGAGCTATCTAAAGCCCACACTAATCCCACATTGTCGATAGATGTATTCGACGTTGCAGGAGTACTACCAAGCGTATATGTAACGTTAGAAGTTATATTTGACAGATTCTCCCCTGTTATGACGTTGGTATGCTCATCTTCAATAGATACAATAGAAGGATAAGGCGCTGAAGTGTTTATATTCAGTACTCTCGATTGATTCCACTGAGTTGTATTAACAGCAGGCTGGTCAAAACCTCTTACATACGAGTTGAAGTAATAGTTATCATCATCTCCAACTATTGTGCTCACATTAAATGTAACATCGACATCATTAGCATTATGCGTGAATACAATACTCCCTGTGTCAATTAAGATTGATGTTTGATTGAATAAATTAATCAAGTCATTCTCGAAAGTAGTATCATCATCATGCCATGTGGTATAGTTGGTATATAGTTGATATATCTGTCCGTTTATATTAACACTTATGTTCTGGTATCTTGGACAGTCAACATGACCGACTACATAAGGTATATTAATCTTTACTTGCTGTCCTTTATAGAAGTCATAATCCATAAGTATCTCACAGCCAGCTATAGTAGGCTCGAATATGTACTCATAAGTCTGAGTAGCACACGCTAACCCGTCTATGCTCATCGTAAAGGTAGTACCTGTCGGGTACAAGGTTGTAACATCAATAACTGAATCTTGTGCAATACCACTTAAACCCGTACCACTTACAGCACTTGAATAAGCGGTATTGTATAGATTCCCTGTGCTATCATCAACATTAATTATAGTTGATGGATTAGCAATAAGAGGCGATACTGTTGTTAGCAAGTTAAGTGTGATGCTTACTGTAGAATTGAATACAGTGTTATCAACTTGAAATGCTCCATAGGAAGTATCGGGAGATGTAATAACTATTGTGGCTTCATCAGACCCTCCATTGTAAGACCCTGTTAAAGTCGTATTTGGGGTTACAGGAGTACCGTATTGGTTAATCAAGTACGATAACTGTAGCAAGTCTGCTGTCAATGAAGCAGGTGTTCCCCAAGTAGTAGGGTCTAAGGCAGAAGGACTCGTATATGTTAGTATTTGGTCATCAGCAGTAATAACGAAGTCTTCCCACACTAATGTGGAAGCAGATGTTACAACTATTGTCGATACTCTATTCTCGATGCCTTTAAACGATACAAAACAGCTATCTGATGGACACTCTATTTCTCTTAGATGATTCTTCTCAGTCGATGTGAAGGATAATCCATACATGCTATCTCCCCCTTTAACCCCACTCGCTACATCCACAAGTGTTAGCTTAGCAGGCATATCTTGCCCCATAATCCAACAGATGTCATTTCTATCTTGGAATATGATGGTTAACTCCATACTCTCAAGCTTTATTAATTCTTCTCTCTTGGATGCCTCCATCTTACTGAATGACAACGATAGAGAGTGTTCGTATGCTTTATATTCACCTTGAGACTCCTTAGCTTTGTATTCTGAGCTATTATAGTTAGGACTGTAGCTAACAGGTACTATCGTTGATGAATACCCTGTAATCTTATGTAAGTAGTCGGCTGTGTATACGTATTCATCTATTGTGGCGAATGGGAATATCCATACGTTCTTAAGCCCGCCCATCGACCTAACACACGCACTTGCGTTCATACCACTTATGTCTGTACAACTCATATATTTTGGCTTTATTAATCTAATGTGATGTAATCTAATCTAACTCCATTAAATACGAAAAGGGGACAGAAGCAAATGCCCCGCCCCCCTTCATATAACACGACGATATAAGTTTATTCTAAAGTGTAATTACATCAACAGTCACACCATCTTCGTTCAACACGTCGATAGTAGTACCAGCAGTTACAGTTTTAATAACCTCAACCTCAGAAGCCACGAATGTAGCAGTACCACCGATTAGGTCAGCAACAGCAACACCTGTACCAATTCCACCTTCAGTCATTTCAGCACCAGAAATACGACCCATCATGTGGGCTGTTCCGTTACCATCAATACCGATGAAACAAGCTTCTCCATCAATCATAGATTCAAAAGCAAGTTTAGTTGCAGTATCAAATCCTTCGATTGTGAAGTTTAAGGTTTGGTCAAAGAATTTAGAGTCTCCGATGTTAGCAGGATTTGTGAATCCAGCAGATTGCTTCTTAACATCTAATTGAAACCAGATGTAATTAGCACCGAATGTAGCCAAAGGGTCAACAGCCATAGTAATAGCAGATACCTCGTCAGCAGTAATAGTAGTAGAATCAATCTGGCAGAAGTTAGCCATGTATAGATTCTTAATAAGCCCACCTTTTTTAGGGCCACATACTTTACTGATATTGTTTGTTATTGGTGTACAACAAGCCATAATTGTGTATATTTATTTTGTTATTAATATCTTTGTGAAGTAAAGCAGACACTCCGAAGAATGCCTGCCATATTATAGCATCTAATACGTTGGTACTAAATGTTCATTGCAATTTGAGAGCCATCTGGAATTACAGCTACAGCTTGTGCAGTTGCAATACGGAATCTCAACTCATCTCCATCAGATACAAGTTTCAACTCAAGGTTCTTCTCGTCAGATGGTTGATTCATACCCCATTTGATTGCTCCTTCAGAACTATCTTCAAAGATACCAGCCATGATAACGTTGTTATTAGCAGCAGTAGCTCCTAAACCGTTAGCAACATAAACAGGGAATCCGAAGAAGTTACTCATCAAACGACCAGTGTTCAAGTCTGGGTCAACCAAAGGAAGGTTGTTAACACCAGTAGCAGTCATTACAGCAGTTTGTAAGAAACCAGCAACTCCAGGAGCAACTACAATCTTAAATCCACTATGAGACGTAACCTCGAAAGGAAGGATAGCAATGTGTTTCTGAATCTCAGCAACAACGTTAGCAGCAGTTACAACAGTAGTAGCTACTTTTTGGTAACCTGTTTCGTTAGTCGTTACAACCCAAGCACCTAACGCTTGAATCAACTTAACGATACCATCTTGGTAAGCCAAAGCTGCAACACCAGAACCAGTATCACCAGACCAACGAAGATTTTGCATTCCTTTGCTAAACTTGTCAATGATACGCTCAGCCCAGCTATTAGCTAAAGCTGCATCAACCTCTTGAGAAAGGTGTCCTGCGTTAGCAGAAGCATAGTCAGTGTTAAATAATTCAGAGATACAAGCAGTTTGCTGTGTTCCCAATTCTGCCATATCCAAATTCAAGAATACGAGTGAACGGTCACCACTGTCAGCAAATGTACAGATTCCACCAGATAAATCTTGAAGTGGAGCAGTAGCATCTACATAAGATAGACGTACTTTAGAGCCACTTGATGTAGCTGAGTGCCATAGATTGTAGTCATTAGCACCGATAGAGATTAATGAAGACATACCCGGAGTTAATACTCCATCATAGGTATTGTTTGTGATTGTCAAAGCCATTGTTAATTGGTTTTATTATATTTAATGTTATGAAAAAGGTGTATACAATCCTAAACGTAAGTTACTAAGGAGTGTTACAATCTATATTATCTTTTAGGGATATAATGTGATACTCCGCCTTTAACCCTTACTATGTAATTATCCATGTCAGCCATAGCTGGTGCTAATACTTTAGCTGGAATAGGTTGAGCTTTCATTAAGTCCTCTTTTAGTTTTGTTTCTGCTGCAAGCTTATCTTTCAAAGCCGCAAGTTCTGCCATAAGTGCCTCATTAGCTGCATCTACAACTACAGGAGCTTCTACGACAGGTTCAGCTACAACAACTGGTGCAACGTCTACCACTGCTGCTACAGGGGCAACCGGAACAGTAACAGGAGCAACCACAGGAGCTACAGGAGCTTGAACAGCAACAGCAGGGATAACAGGGGTTTCTACTTGCTCAACTTGTGCGCTATCAACTGCGACAATTGCTTGAGCTACTTCAAATCCAAAGTCAACTACTGTTCCTTTCTTAATCACTATATTAAATCCTGCCTTTGTTTGATACTCTCCTTCTGTAACCCTAACGTCATTCAAAGCGATACCGTTCTTAGTAAACGATAAATTACCATCATTAGTGATGATTGTGCCTGATGTTTGGCTTAATCCCAAAGATTTAAACATATTTACTCTTGAAAATTGCTCTGTTACCATCGTGTCTGATTCATTTAAGTTAAATAATCCTTCTATTGAGTAGCCCATCACGTTTCCAGATAGCACCATTTCATTGAAGAAGGCCTCGTCTTTTATGTATACGCTTTTCATGACTGTTCCGGTTGGAATTTCTTCAGATAAATATCCCAGTTCCGCCAAAGAGTATCCCATCACTGGACTTCTTGTCTCTTTTGACTCAATTATCCAATGTTCTATGGAAATCAAATCGTTAAGTGGTTTACCATTATGCTGGTAATCGAATGAGTCAGCGTTGTCATTCTTTAAGTAGTTAACCAAAGCTTTCTTCAGTTCTTGCTTACTAAACGATACAGTAAACTCAAAGTCGTTATATACTCTGTAGTACTTAGTATCGGGCATCATCCAAACACCACTGATTACTCTCTCATATTCATCTGTAGCAGGCATCTTAGCGAACTTGACAGCTCTATCTGTAATCTTACTCTTAGTATCAACAGTTGAAAACACCTGTATCTTCATGTCTGTCGCTGGATTTGTTACTAATGATGTCGTAAAGATGTTCTCCTCGTCTTCTAATTCCCCCACAGTCATGTCAAAGTGTGGTAATCCGTTTAATCCATCCATTTTCTTATTATTTTAATGGTATATAATAGTTAGTATAAATATATTAAGGTGTATTTGTAGTTCTTGAGCCCAACACCATGTTGACTGATTGACCTCCACCTACTAAATGAGGATTAGGGAACAACCAATTAGTACCATCAAAGATAGCATTATCACCCATAGCATTCTCAAGTACTAAACTTGTTTTCTGTATGGCAGTCTTAGGCACACCAGCATTGTACTCATCAGCTACTTCAGCAGGAGTTAAGACTATATCCCATACTCTTACTATATCTATATCACCTCCCCATCTAAATGCAGCATTAGAAGCCCCAATATGAAAGTCATTAGTATTTGAAATAGTCGTTGCTAATCCGGATTGTGTGACACTTGTAACATCAACTCCATCTATATACATCTTTGTTCCAGCCCCAGTACCACTCCCATCATAACTTAATGCAATATGATACCAAACATTGTCACTTGGCAATACTGTACTATCTATAATAATAGCATTAGATGTTACACCACCTCTCAATACAGCTCTTAGTTTGCCTGCTTGACTGAATAGATTATAACCAATGCCACTTGCGTTTCTCTTACCCATAATCATTCTTACTTGACTCCAATCAGTAGAACGCACCCAACCACTCATAGTGAAGGTTGAAGCATTAGTAAAGTCTATAGCGGGATAATTGCCATTAGTAATATAATCATTAGAAGCATCGAAGTTCATTGAGTAATCATTGGTAAAGTCTGATAAACACAACCAAGATGTCATATCTGTTTGTTGTTGTCCAGTTGTAGCAGCTTGTATTACAGGGTCAGCGAAGTCATAAGTAGGTAAGATACAGTCATTAAGTTGACTTGTAGTTAATGCAGGTAGCAAATCTACACATTCAGTAGGTAGTTCGGGACACTCTGGGCAAGTATAATCAGCAAAGTTTAGATGATTAACCGTACTATCAATCCACACGCTATTGTTAAGGTTGGTTATTGATTGACATTTATAGTCATTGCCAACACTAATATTCAATGCTACTCTACAGCCTGTGACTTTATCATTGCCAAACCTCTCAAGTGATTGGATATTCCAACCATCTTCTATAACGAAGTATTCAACCCCTTCTTCCACATCTCTCAGCCCTTGTATATATTGGGCCATAATACTTATTGCACGCTCTCTAAGCAAGTTCTCATCAACCAAGTCAGAATTAATCTCATTTAACTCATCTTGCTGGATAGCAGCATTGGTATTTATCTCATAGACTGACGGCCCACTTATATCATTTCCTACATCTTCTTTAATATCATTAACTAATAGAGTTAAGTTAATAGTATACCTTAGAACATCATCATCTTGGGACGCAAGAGCTTGGTATGGGAAAGATAGTCTTAATGCTGGGTATTGTATGAGAGCATCATTGTGTTCCTCAACTAACCCAGTATAGAATCCTTCTATTTGCGTGTGGTTATAAGCTAAGTCCCTAAACGTACTCAGTAATTCTGTTAGTACCATGTTTTATTTATTTATTGTGTTTAAGATTAGAGTCATTAGCTTCAGCAGCATTCTTACTACAAGAGCAGTTTAAGTATTCTAACACTTGTATCAAGTTAGCGTTCTTAACCTCATTATACGTACCAAATACGCCTTTCTCAGCAATATCTACAAGTGTGGACACCCAACCAAAGTCTTGGCAATGTTTATCAACGTTAGGGCTACTGTTAGTGTTCATGGATTCGCTATTATATATGAAGCTATGTATCTTTTTAACGTTGTTTATAGCTGTCAATAGGCGAACAAAGACCGGATATGTGGTAGTAAATGATGCCTCATTGTTGAAATACTCTAACTTTCTATCAAGGTCGTTAAGCGATTCATCAAATTCACCATACAATAATGGTAGGATATACCTATTACCTTTGATAATTTGCTTTATTACTTCTTCTCCTTCCTCATTTACTACTTTCTCACTCAATCCTTTGCTTGTAAATGTCTCAAGAGTTACCCACTTGTAAAAGCTCCACTCCCCTATATTAGTAAACGATAACTCGTCTCCGTCTATTGTAAAGGTTGGATAAGTCTCATCATCGGCATCTATACTATCATTAATAGCTGAAATATGCTCGAATATAGGAGCAATATGTTGAAGCAATGTATTTACTACCTCGTCCTCATTTAAGTACTTAACAGGGATTGTAGAGAGTCTACTAATAACCTTTCTATATGTATCAAATATAAAATCAGCATCTCTCTCGTCTTTAGGTCTTGGTTCTTTACGCCTAACCTGCTTCTTAGTCTCTTGAGATGTGAAGTAATCGTATTGGTCTTCATTTAATATATCAACTATTTCCAAATAGTCATTCAATGTTATCTCATCAAACTTGTACTTGAAGTTGTAAGGTTTATCTTGTATCTTTATTATCATTCTCTATCGCTTTATACCTTTGATGAATGCTGTAGGCTTAAGATTAGTAATACTACCTCTATGATAGTTAGATATAGCAAGAGACATAACAAAATCATCATGGAATCCATTAGAGCCTTCGTACTTTATCTTGCCGTTCTTCCAAGTAGCAGTAAAGTTATCAAGTTCAGACAACGCCCACTCCATGTTAGGTACTGATATATTGCTTATATTAAAGTCAAGTATAAGTTGTTGGATAATATTATTCTTACTACTACTTGATGTGTTCCATTCCTTAGCTCTCGGATACATCTTCTTGAGTGTCTCATACGGCATCTGACCTATCCCATTAGTCTCAACGTATACCACAGGCTTACCGTATTGTAATAGAGTAGTTTTAACAGCATCTAAGATGTTACTCCACTCTTGATGTCTCCATCTTGTAACAGATATAACAGCTCCATCCTTATCTTGTATAGTTAGAACAGTATAATCAGCCTTAGAACCTAAATCCAAACCTGCTACATAGCCTTGTTTGCTGTCTACATCTTTTATACATGGCTTAAACTTGAACATACCTTCACCGGACTGCATAAACTTACCTTCATATTCCATCTGGAATGTAGCATCTGGTACACGTTTACGTATCTTCTCAAGTATCTCTTTACTAATTACACCTCCTTGTTCAGATGTCATTCGCATTAATACCATAGAATCATCAATGCACTCTTCTGCCTCAGTAGCCATACCATAATACCAGCCAGCAGCAACCTTCGGGGTAGATAGTATCAACACCTTACCTCTATTGCCAGATATACCATCCTCGTCAAGCTTAGATAGTTCTACAGCAACAGTAGCCTCAAGTACATTGTACCATATATCATCCTTGACAAACGCTCCTTCATCCACACAAAGCATAGTGTATGTCCTGCCTCTTGCTGATTCTGTCTCTGCTGATATAAACTCAATAGTACTACCATTCCAGAACTCTATACGAAATGTCGGTTGACCTACCATGTGACACAATCCATTGTCTACTAAACCAGATAACATCTTCTTATACCTATTATATAACTCTCTACATTGAGAGAATACAGGTAAAGCTATGCCAACCTTCCCGTCTGGGTTCTCTAAGCAGTGGTCTAAAGCACACAGAAGCATAGATGAAGACTTCAAACTCTGTCTCCCATTGACAACAACTACATACTGTATCCCATTGCCAATCTTACAGTATTCTAATAACTGCTTCTGATGCTCCTTTGTAGGGAGGCTTGGTGTTATCTCTATCTCCATATCGATTTGTTGATTTTATGTCTGTCGTACTTTTTTCGGTGTAAGTCCTTATATATATACAGAAAAAGTACGACAATTCTATATCTTAAGGGTCAATTTGACGTCCTTGAGGTCAGTACTCTCTCCCTCTTTCATACCATACATATCTACCAATAACTTGATAGCCCCAATCTTGTCACTTGGCTTAATTACCTTGCCTCCTCTGTCGTCCCTTTCGTCATTATTGTATTCGTCTATAACTTTCCATAGCTCATCGGATAGCAAAGATTTAGTTATCTTCTTCCTCCGTCGTACTGCTTTGAGGTCTTTAGCTTTATCTTTCATATTATGTCATTTAAGAGCCGTTTAAGATACATAATTGTAAATCCTAACAGCTCAAGTTTTAAAGCCCTTAAATGGGCAACCTCGTTAATATTATGATAGATACA
>Ga0136655_1001029_pt1 | contig 12742 bp, 7 predicted proteins | sample CPBDNA_2_FD_94863 | JGI IMG/M metagenome (GOLD analysis project Ga0136655, IMG submission 94863) | Freshwater to marine salinity gradient microbial communities from Chesapeake Bay, USA - CPBay_Spr_15_0.8_DNA (version 2) | ecosystem: Environmental > Aquatic > Marine > Coastal | place: USA...
ATCACCAGTCCCCACTATAGCGACTGCACCTACTTCTCGAGCCACTATTGCCGCATGTGAAGTTCTCCCGCCTTGATCAGTTATGATACCCGCTGCTTTTTTGAGTATAGGATCCCAGTCAGGATCGGTTCTTCCTGTAACCAGGATTTCTCCCTTATTCAGTTTGTCAATATCCTTTGGTGAATCCAATAGCCTTGCGATACCTGAGGTGATCCGGTTTCCTAAGCCAATTCCCTGACAGATTAATTTCCCCTTTTCCTTGATTTGATATTCTTTGAATTGGCTCTTGTTTTCATTTTGGCTGTGAACTGTTTCTGGGCGAGCCTGCACGATAAATATTTCATTCGTTACTCCATCTTTAGCCCACTCAATATCCATATGCCGTTTGTAATGCGCCTGAATCAGGATAGCCCATTTGGCCAATTGAACTACCTCATCATCATTGAGTATATACTTTTGTCTATTCTCTTCTGATGTATCCAGATTGATGATGGCATCTTCCGGTTTTTGAATCTCAGCTAATTTTTTATCAGCATAGACCATTGTTTTGGCTTTGCTTCCTAATATTCTTGAAATGATGGGTTGCTTTACTTTTCCGATAAACGATTTATATACCAGAAATTCATCGGTGTTCACACTTCCCTGCACCACATTTTCACCAAGTCCCCAAGCACCTGAAACTAGTGCAACCTTATCAAAACCCGTATCCGGATCCAGTGTAAACATGACGCCAGCACAGGCTTTATCGGATCGAACCATAATCTGTATGCCAATGGATAAGGCCACTTTCATATGATCAAAACCATTGTCAACCCTATATTTGATAGCTCTATCTGTAAAAAGTGAAGCATAGCAACGGTGACATGCGAAAATTAGGTTTTCAGCTCCTTGCACATTAAGATAAGATTCCTGCTGTCCGGCAAAACTTGCGTTAGGTAAATCTTCGGCTGTAGCACTACTACGAACTGCCAAAGAAACAGTGCTACCAGCGCGCTTTTCCAATTGTTTATAAGCATCTAAAATCTCATCACTCAGTTCTTTGGGAAAAGATGCGTCAAGCAAAAGTTTTCTGGCTTTGGAACCAACCTCCGAAAGATTATTGAATGTTTTCAGGTTTAATTCACCAAGAATAGCAGTGAGTTTAGGAACTAGTTGATTTTCATTTAGAAAACTCCAATAGCCATCACTTGTCACAGCAAATCCATCGGGCACTTTAATGCCTTTGGATGATAGTTCTGAAAACATTTCTCCCAAGGAAGAATTTTTCCCTCCCACGAGTGCAATGTCTTTTAAATGCAGTTCTGAAAATTTCTTGATCTGTTTCATATTGGTGATTTTAAAGTCTATTGGGGTATTCTTTAAAGTCTTTGGGTAAATTATCCCGTAGACAACTACTTATAAATACATCGGTGGTTCCATGACCATTTTTATCAAAGCAGTCTATTTCAGCATATGTCAGATAAAACAAAAAAACCTCATGATTAATATACCAACAATAAGTATTAATACTAAGGTTAGATAGACTGAAATTACTTGTTTAAAGTATAAAGTTGAGCTAATGATGGCTAATCCTAGCCTTATCATGCGGCCTATGGACTTCAAGTTGTTTCAGTTGAAGCTTATGTTTTTAATTATAGTCCATGTTGGGTAAAGTTGAGTAAAACCGGAATCGAACTAGTTACACAATTACCTATATGACTTATATCTATCACACATTTTAGAAATCAGGGCAGCTTAGGTATTTGATCAGTTACTTTTCCCAATTATTTTTTTCCGGGATTGGAAGTTAAAAGAACCGTCACTAGTCCCAGATATTGATTATATATTGATCCAATGTATTTTTATGTAACACAGATCAGTTGTTGAGTAGGTAATTATGTGTAAATTAAGATCAACTATGTGCCCATCCATGATCTTCGCTTTTACTCGTAGTTCTCTTCCATAATCCAACTAATTTGTTTGAACAGTATACTTAGTGTTGAAAATGGAGATTAAACACATGCGCTCACCAAGGCAGACCAGCTACGCCGATGAACATTAAATATCCTCTTGAAAATATCCAAACATTATCTGTCAAGGAGATTGTAATATCTTTTCAAACAGATCCCGATACTGGACTCACCATGTCCGAAGCAACAAAACGGACAAAAGTGTATGGAACTAATACTTACCAGATTCAAAAAGAAAAGAGCATTTGGCATATACTCTTGAGACAATTTGTAAGCCCGATTGTCTACTTGCTGGTTTTCGGTGCTGCAGTTTCCTTTTTCTTTAAAGATTATCTGGATGCCATTGCAATTGGGGTTGTCATTTTCATAAATGCACTTATCGGGTTTTTAATGGAAATGCAGGCACGAAGTTCTATGCATGCCTTGCGGAAGATGGATATCATCAAATCTAAGGTGATAAGGGAGGGGAAAGTCATGGATATTCCTGCAGAGAAGTTAACGCCTGGAGATATCATCATGCTGGTGGCGGGCGATGTTATTCCTGCTGATGGAAGACTTATCGAAGCAAATCACTTACAGTGCGATGAATCTTCCCTTACCGGAGAGTCGCTTCCTACCGTAAAGAATACTGATGAGCTTACTAAAGATGTCCCGTTGGGAGATCGGATAAATATGGTTTTCAAAGGAGCATCCGTGATGAATGGCAATGGCAAAGCCGTCATCACGGCTATATCCCAAAATACCCAATTGGGAACGATCACTTCATTAGTGGAAAGCTCGGCTTCTACAGTTACACCTCTAGATAAGAAACTCAATGCGCTAAGCAAAAAGCTGATTTGGATCACCTTGGGTATGACATTGATCTTTGCGACCACAGGAATTATTCAGGGGAAGGAATGGAAATCGATTTTGGAGACCTCCATTGCACTGGCAGTGGCAGCTATTCCGGAAGGACTACCTATCGTAGCAACTATTGCGCTTGCCTATGGAATGTTGTTGATGGCCAAACGTAATGCCATTGTAAAAAAACTTTCTGCTGTTGAAACGCTGGGTAGCACGAGCGTGATCTTAACAGATAAGACAGGAACCTTAACAGAGAATAAGATTTCTGTGGAAATGCTTTCTTTCCCAGGAGAGAAGATACAGGTTAAGATTGAAAATAGTTCGCTACGCTTCGATAATGGACAAATTGAACGAAGCAAAGAAAATTTCGAAAAGCTGATACTAATCGGAACGTTATGTAATGACGCTTCCGCTGAAACCGACAGCGAAAAAAAGAAAGCAACGGGTGACCCCATAGAAATTGCACTTCTTCATCTCACTGCTACCTCCGAAGCAAATGCCGAAATAATAAAAAGTGAATACGAACGCTTGAACGAGGTGCCATTTAATTCAGTCACTAAAATAATGGGCACTTTGCATCAAGGCCCTGATAAAAATTTTGTTGCTGCGAAAGGTTCAGTGGAAGACCTGCTTGTCAAATGTAGCAAGCTGCAATCCGGATCATCCATTATGAATCTTACCTCCACTGAAAAAAGTAACATTCTCGCTGAATCCGAAAAGATGTCTGCAAATGGTCTTCGCGTTTTGGCCTTCGCCTATAAGGAAGGAACATTTAAAGACGAAAATTATTTATCCGATCTGATTTACGTGGGTATGATTGGGTTTTTAGATCCGCCCCGACTGGATATTAAAGAGACGATACTTAGTTGTAGAAGGGCGGGGATACGGGTCGTGATGATAACAGGAGATCATCCCCTCACTGCACTTAACATCGCCAAGAGGACAGGATTGGTGGAGCAGGATGAACAGCAGGTAATTACGGGCAAAGATCTTCCTGCGATGGATAAGCTTACCGAAGAATGGAAGAAAAAAATCCTTAGTACTTCCGTATTTGCGCGAACTACTCCGAAGCAAAAACTAGAAATAGAAGATGTCTATCAAAAGGCAGGTAACATAGTGGCAATGACAGGAGATGGTGTAAACGATGCCCCAGCACTCAAGAAAGCAGATGTTGGTATTGCCATGGGATTGAGAGGCACCGCGGTTGCCAAGGAGACTGCCAGCATTGTCCTAAAGGATGATTCGTTCACTTCGATTACCTCAGCCATAACACATGGGCGTGAAATTTTTCAAAATATTCAAAAGTTTGTCATCTATTTGGTCTCCTGCAATATGAGTGAGATTCTGATTGTGACAGTACTTGGTGTGTTTGTTCCTGCCGCAACATTGATACCCTTACAAATTCTTTTTCTGAACATAGTCACTGATGTATTTCCCGCACTGGCATTAGGATTGGGGCGAGGAGATCTTACCGTGATGCAGCGCCCTCCAAGGGGCTTTAAGGAAAATATAATCTCCACTAGAGACTGGTTTGTTATCTCAGCCTATGCATTAACCCTCACGCTGTCTGTGATGCTGTCTGTTTTGTATACGAAGCATTATATTACTGAAGATGAGATTGTGCTAAACAATATTGCTTTCATCACCTTATCATTTGCTCAGCTTTTTCATGTATTTAATATGTCTTCACTTCATTCAAAATTGATTGTAAACGAAATCACAACCAATAAATTTGTATGGTTTGCCTTGCTGATTTGTGTGGGTTTGTTGGCGTTGGTTTTTATAGTGCCTGAGCTCCGCTTGGTTTTGAAGCTGAATGTACTCTCTCCTCAGCTATGGATCGCTGCCATCTTAGCAGGATTACTCCCATTAATTGGAATTAAGATTTACATGTTGATTTGGAAAAAGAATCAGAGCCATAAGTCATCTGCCTAGCTGTAAGGTTTAGTAGTAAAATGGGTATACCCATTAATATAGGTATACCCATTAATTTCCAATCTGGCAAGATTCTTAAAACCAAACCGCCACCTATTGCCCCCAGCGAAAGAAATCTAATCAGAAAAAGATCAGCGTTTCAAAAGAATTTAGACATCGCTTACGTCTCTTGTTTTCCTTTCCTAATCCCTCAATCTTTTGGAGCATCTGCTTCTTTTTTTACATCTTAATTGAGGAGTATTTACAAGCTGTTGAACATGCTAATAACATGAATAAAGCCATTTTAACCCTTACTTTTTTCCCTCGAGTGTTTTTAAGAGCAACTTAGCGGCTTCCTCTGAGGAACCCGGATTTTGACCTGTGATTAGTAGCCCATCTTGTTTTACATAAGAACCCCAATCAGCTCCTTTGGAGTAATGTGCGCCATGTTTTTGGAGCTCATCTTCGAGTAAAAAAGGCACCACTTTCGTTAGCTTAACTGCCTCTTCTTCTGTGTTCGAAAAACCAGTTAGGTGTTTGCCTTTTACAAGTGGTTCTCCATTCCTCGCTTTCACGTTTACCAATGCTGCAGGCGAATGACAGACAAAAGCGATTGGCTTTTGATTATTGTAGAACGCTTCAATTAATTTGATGGATGTTTTATCAGTTGCCAAATCCCATAAAGGTCCGTGGCCTCCAGGATAAAAAACTGCGTCAAAATCTTCTTGATTTACATCGCGGAGCTTCACCGAATGAGCGACTTGATCAATCGCGACATAGTCTTTATAAAACCTTTCGGTGGCAGGCGTTTGCGCATCTTTCGATTCACTTTTGGGATCAACAGGTGGCTGACCTCCTTTAGGGGAAGCAATAGTGATTTTTGCTCCAGCATCCGCCAAAACATAATATGGGGCAGCAAACTCCTCCACCCAAAAACCGGTTTTTTCTCCCGTATCTCCCAACTCGCTGTGGGATGTCAATACCATTAATACTTTCATAGCAATTTCTTTTTTATAGTTATTATTAAATTTTTACGATCATTTTTCCCTGATTTTTACCTTCAAATAAATCAAGAAATGCCTGCGGAATGTGATCAAATCCTTCCACAATGGTTTCGCTAAAGGTTATTTTATCATCCTTTAGCCAGGACGTTAGTTGTTTTAAAGCGGCAGGAAATTTTTCTGAAAAATCACCGATTATAAACCCACGCATTGTGGCACTTTTGGTAAGGAGTATGGGCTGCAATCGAGGGCCTAGTGGAACTTTAGTTTCATTGTATAATGATATTGCACCACAAACCGGCAATCTTGCATATTTATTGATGTTGGCTAAAACAGCATCTGAAATCTCCCCACCTACATTGTCAAAGTAGATATCTACCCCTTCAGGGCAGGCACTTTTCACAGCTTCTTTTATATCAGTTGTTGTTTTATAATTGATAGCCTGATCAAATTTGAATGTTGATTTAAGTAGCGCCACTTTTTCATCTGAACCAGTGATGCCAACGACCTTGCAACCTAGTATTTTGCCAATCTGACCCACGACCGTTCCGACAGCTCCACCTGCCCCAGATACGACTAGGGTTTCACCTTTCTTCGGCATGCCTATTTCTGTCAAACCTAAATATGCGGTAAGTCCGGTCATTCCGAGAATTCCCAAATAGCTTGATAATTTCGTGTCGCTACCATCTACTTTTTGCAAGTATTGCCCATTAGAAGTTTGGTATTCTTTCCAACCCAGCATCCCAGAAACAAAATCACCTTTTTTGAAATCCCCATGCTTGCTTTCTATCACCTCGGCTATAATGCCCGATTGCATGGGTTTATTTAGTTCAAATGGGGGTGCATACGATTTGGCGTCATTCATTCTGCCTCGCAAATAGGGATCGACAGAAACAAATAATGTTTTTAACAAAACCTCCCCGTCTTTGGCAGTAGGAACTTCTTCATTGATGATTTTAAAATCACTCAATACCGGTTTTCCGTGTGGGCGTTTGTTCAGAAGAATTACTTTATTCATATAAAAGTTGTTTTTTTTAGTTAACTGATTTTTGAAGCGGTCAAATAGATTCAATTTAGCTGCTTCTTCAAAAAGATAAACCTCAGTTTATGTACCAATGGAGAAGTTAAATACCACTTTTGAACCATCCGGCGCAATGGCTAGGATTTGAATTAGCCCGCTTTGAGCAGATAATAAGGCCGAATCAATATCTACAGGGTTATTCATCGGTTTTCCGTTGATAAAGACGATAATAGTGCCTGGCGGAATGCCAGCCTGATCAAAAAAGCCATTCCTGAGCACCTTTGTTACCAAAACGCCGGCATTTAGATTAAATCGCAGTTTGACTTCATCAGTAAGTGGGGCGAAAGTGGCTCCAAGTCGCTTGTATATTTCCTCAAGTGCTCTACCACTTTTAGCTTCCGTGTTTTCAGATTTTGCGGCATCTTCGTTTTTCAGAGTAGCCGAGGCTGTACCGATAGCGCCATTTCTCAGGTAAGTTAATTTGATGGTGTCACCAGGTTTTTGTCTTGCTATTCTTTCAGAAAACTCCGTTGACGAGTTGAGGGGGATGCCATCTATACTTTGAATAATGTCACCTTCTTTAAGGCCAGCAGCAGCAGCGGCACTTTCATTTTGTACACCAATAATGTAAACGCCTTTTACTGAGGCCGGATTTAGACCTTGTTGTGTTAGGTATTGGTCTTCGGCAGCTGGGGACGGAAAAGAAACACCCAATACACCTCGCTTCACCTCTCCAAAGTTTTTTAAATCATCCAAAATCTTTTTAGCCAAGTTTACAGGTATGGCAAAAGCATATCCTGCAAAACTGCCAGTTTGCGAGGCTATGGCTTAATTAATGCCTATCAATTCTCCACTGGTGTTGACAAGTGCACCTCCGCTATTGCCGGAATTAATGGCAGCATCAGTTTGAATAAATGATTCAACAGCCATATTACCTTGATAGGCGGCATTAGTTGGAGTGGCATTTCCTCCTGGTCGATTTATGATTCCGATGCTTCTGGCTTTGGCGCTTACGATGCCGGCAGTTACGGTTGTATTCAATGACAAGGGAAAGCCTACAGCTAAAACCCATTCACCTATTTGCACATTATTAGAATTTCCAAATTTAACAATGGGAAGGTTGTTGGCCTCTATTTTTAAAAGCGCTAAATCAGTATTGGGATCTCGGCCAATCAACTTTGCAGAAAAGGTCCGCTTGTCAGGGAGTGTCACGTCAATAGCTGAAGCATTTTCAACCACATGATTATTTGTGGCTATAAATCCATCAGGACTTATGATTACCCCTGACCCCGAAGCGCCGTATTCCGAGGATTCATCGAATTGAATTTTGATATGGACTACAGCGGGCATCACCATCTTAGACGCTGTTACAAAATCCACATTGCCATTTGAAGACTTTATGGTTAAAGTGTTTCCAGTTGATGATGCTAAAGTATCTCCCGCACTGCGATCATAAGTTACGCCTTGCCTATTAGTATAACCTATGGCTACACCTTGCAAGAGTATAAATAAAAGTGAAAGTATGGTGGCGCGTAACTTATTCATTGTTGTCATGATTAGTAGTGCTAGAAAATTATTTTTTATGGAAGTAAATGGATCATAATAGTTGACACTTAGACTATGCTAAGCTTCTCTGACAGATTATAATCCAGACTATTTTTTTGCTAAACCGAAGTATTTATAGTGAACAAGGATGTTACCAAATTTCTTTCAAGTAGAAGATATTTTAATCCTCTTGTCGTGAAATTAGTTGAGGGTTTCAACTTCCGGTAATCTATTGTCCAGTAACTATCAGCTACACCACCATTTATCATCCCATGTGATAAAGTATATCTCTTCGCTTGTACTAAGTTCGCCCGAAGTATATGTAGTTCTAATTCTGTTAACAAAAAAAGAGGAGCTATGATTCCTTTTATTTTCCTTTAAAGCTGCATCAGCTATATTATGAAATTGAGATTCCCATAATTATATTTTTTTAACTAGGAGTTCTTAAAGTGATTTTTCACAAGAGTATCTTTTTCATTATTGCTCATCCGACCTGCTGATTCCATATCAATTCTTATGTTCTTAAAAATATAAATCGGTAGTCTTGTAATTTCGCAGGTCTGGTTTTGTGTTTGTCGGACCGAATAAGAGCACTTGATCATAGTTGAAAATCGCCTCAGCAATAGGCTTGCTTTTGTTAGTATCGTAAAAGCCTTTTCTAAAATCACGTGATGCTTAAACACATTAAAAGCAAATCAATTAGCCTGAGTGGAATACAGATCAATTAATGCTAGGACTCAAGAACAAGAAAAGCTTAAAAAAGCTGGCCATAGCTGTGAGATTGCTCGGATGATAAATTTTCCTAACCCGATACTTTTTTTGCTCCGGTTATTCGCTTTCGCCATTTCACCGCTTCATACCAAATGACTGACACAAAACCTGTGGCTATGGCAATGGAGAGCTGCATAAAATTCAGCTCTTCAAACTCAAAAAAGATGGATAAGGGTTTGACATAAAGGAGTAAACCTGTGATAAAAATCGTGATGCCGATAATCAATACTACCAGATTATTCTTGTATCTGACAGTAGTAAGAATGGAATAGTAGAAGGAGCGGTTTACGAGGGTTAAAACTATATTGGCGGCAATAAGAACTGTAAAAACCATGGTTCTGGTGATTGGCTCATTTAATTCGTGATGCACCGCATATTGGTAAATAAATAAGGTACCGGCTGTAATTACCAAACCTTGTACGATGCTGGTAGCAAGTTCTTTTAAATTGAAAAAAGTACTGGTAAATGCCCGGGGTTTTTGAAGCATACTGTTTCTTTCTATCGGCTCATTTTCATAAATAATGGAACAGGTTGGTCCCATTACCAACTCTAGAAATATGATATGAACTGGCGAAAATATATTTGGATAGATCCAGCCTAAAGCCAATGGGAGAAAAACAGTTAATATAATGGGGATGTGAATGGAGATGATGTATTGGATTGCTTTTTTGAGATTAGCGTAAATTTTCCGTCCCATTGCTACGGCATCCACCAGTTTAGACAAGTCATCTTCTTTGAGAATAAGAGAAGCAGCCTGCTTGGCAATCTCCGTTCCTTTATTTCCCATGGCCACCCCAATGTGGGCTGCTTTAAGTGCAGGGCCGTCATTTACCCCGTCACCAATCATCGCGACAATTTCTTTATTGGCCTTTAGGGCATTGATTATTTTCAATTTGGCCTCGGGAAACATTCTAGTAAATACTTGAATATCTCTTACTGTTTTCTGAATCGCTTCTGCCGATAGATTCATCAGTTCTTCTCCCGTAATGCTTTTTTCAAAACCTTTAAATCCTACTTGCTTGGCAATTGCCGTAGTAGTAGTTGAGTTATCCCCGGTGATTATCTTAACTATGATTCCCGCATCATAAAAGTCTTCCAGAACTTTCTGGATATTTTTCTTTGGAGGATCGTAAAATGCGATAATGCCTTTGAAAGTGAAGGAAAATTCCTGCTGCTCTTTAGGATAATCAGTCCCTTTGAAATTGGCTTCTCCAACGCCGAGTACTCGGTAACCTTCTTTTGTGAGCTCCGTCAAAGCATCTTCTACTTCCTTTTTTTGAGCTTTAGTTAAATCAGACACATTGATCATTGCTTCCGGAGCTCCTTTGGCGGCAATGATTCGCTTACCGTTGGAGTCTTCAAATACGTGGGTCATCATAGGAGGCTTTCCTCCTAAAGGATATTCATGAACCAACTTAAAATTGGTTCTTTCGTCTGATTCAATTGTGTTTCCATAGACAGCGTGGAGCGCTAGTTCCATCGGGTCAAAAGGAATTGGTTCACTGGCCCACATCGCTGTGGTGATAAGCTCTTTCTCCTGATCAAGGGTGAGGTTTTCAGGGGTGGAAATTTTACCCGAAACCAAGGTAAAAATCTTCGCAAGACTCATTCTGTTTTCTGTGATAGTACCTGTTTTATCCGTGCAAATCACTGTTGCGCTACCCAAGGTTTCTACAGTCTTCATCTGCTTGACTATGATCCCCATTTTCATCAAACGCCAAGCTCCCAGTGCCATAAAAGTGGTAAAAGCGACCGGAATCTCCTCGGGCAAAATACTCATCGCTAGGGTAAGCGCTTTTAATAAACTATCGGAAAAACTATAGGATTGAAAATAGTTTATGCCCCAGACAATGAAGAAGACGATAACTCCTATACTCACCATTCGCTTTACAAAACTGTTGATCTGTAATTCTAAGGGAGTTTTTTCTTCTTGGATCGTTTCTAAGCTTTTACCTATTTTGCCGAGCTGGGTTGCATTTCCAATCGCCGTTACTGATATGATCGCTAATCCACTGGCAACTGTTGTCCCTCTGAACACTTGATTTTTACCAGCAGAATCGTCTTTGAAAACAGATAAGGATTCGCCTGTTAGAATTGATTCATCCACCGAAAAATCATTGGATTGAATAATTTTCCCGTCTGCTGCGACAGCAGTTCCTTCTTCGATCATGAGGCTATCTCCTATTACTAGCTCCTCGCTTTTGACCTCTAGTATTTCTCCGTTGCGAATAACTTTAGAGATGGGTTGGGTGAGATCTTTTAACTTTTCCAGCGCATTCCTGCTTCTGGAATCCTGATAAAGGGAAATACCTGCTACCAAGACAATCGCGAAAGCCATGAAAATCCCATCATCTGTTTTTCCACTAATAAAATAAATGGAAGATGTAGCCAATAGCAAGATGACCATAGGTTCTTTTGCGATACTTTTTACAGCAGCAAAAAATCCATTTTCCTGCTTATACGCTAATTGATTTTTCCCATGCTTTACTCGTGCAGCAAGTACTTGCTGATCTGTTAACCCCTTAACATTGAAATTAGTAGCAGACATGAAAAAAGTTGATTGTTGGGAATTGGAAAAACTGATTTTATTGATGAATTGGATTTAAATGAGTAAAAGCCTTGTGGCCAAGCTCTTTAAATTTAACTACTTTTTAGTCTTAGCGTGCTATTGATCGGCCCTCAAATAATTAAATATGGGCATCTTATTTTTTCAAAGCCTCAAAGCCTGAAATCACATCAAATAATTCCTCATCGATCGAGCTCTGACGTAGGCGATGGTATTTCTTTTTGAGATCGTCCAGGAGGTCACTTATATTTTTGTCGGCTCGCTGCATCGCTTCCAATCGACTGGCGTTTTCACTGGCCAAGGACTCTACGCATGCTTTGAAAAGAGAAGTGAAAAGGTATCCGTTGATCAAGGCGATCAAAGTGGGTTTTGCCGCGCCTGCAATCTGCGGGAGTGATTTGCCTGGCCAATGAATTTTCTCTAAGGTTTGCTTCCATTTTTCATCCAGCGGTAAAAACCGCTGCATTACAGGAATATAGCCTGATCCTGGGTTGGGCTTATTATGAAAAATATAAAATCGTGCAACCTGGTGTTGCCTGATTTGACTTTGACCTAAAATCTCTGTGACTAGAGGAGTGACAGCATTAATGTCATTTGGAACAGGATATAATTTTGAGCTCGCAAATCCTTTATCCGACAAAAGTAACTGAACACGTTCGCCCACTACCCACAACTCTTTTTTACCAGGTAAAGCATTCAGAGAGGTGGAAACAAAATTAGCCATAGAATCATTGAATTGAGCCACAAGTCCCTGATCAGATCCGAAGACTATGGCACAGATTACCTCTTCCGAATTCCTATTGATAGCTGTCTTTTCACTAATTCTTTCAATTTTCTCCGCTTTGAAATAAGCTATAATTCCCAACGCAATGGTGTGATAATAATCTTCAAGGGAACTCACAGCAGTTTCGTATTGAACAATATTCGACCCTGCCATGGCTTTCATGGCACTCACTACAGACTTTAGGTCTTTTGCCCCTTCTGTTTTACTGCGTAAATTCTCCAGTGTATCCATTACTTTTTAATTTGGGCTGGATCTGTCTTGTCTTGAAATGGTGCAAGTAGGGTTTCTGCAGTCTTCAGAACAGCCTTGACATCGGCTTCGCTTAGCTTTTCATTTTCAACTATTCGA
>Ga0136655_1001032_pt1 | contig 12733 bp, 11 predicted proteins | sample CPBDNA_2_FD_94863 | JGI IMG/M metagenome (GOLD analysis project Ga0136655, IMG submission 94863) | Freshwater to marine salinity gradient microbial communities from Chesapeake Bay, USA - CPBay_Spr_15_0.8_DNA (version 2) | ecosystem: Environmental > Aquatic > Marine > Coastal | place: USA...
ACAATAAATCCTAGCAGAACCACAATAGGAGCAATAATAATGCGCTGGGTTCCGAAGATATCTGGGTTAAATACACTTGGATCGTCTGATCCACCACCAGCCATCAACATATAGCCTACTGCTATAATTACCAATCCAGCAATCATTAGCACGTAGTTTTTCTTACCAAATACAAATTCGTTCTTCATTTAATAATAGAGTTCATCGGTTTTGAGACTTAAATAACGCCGCACGGCAAAATAAGTACATATCCACGAGATTAAAATTCCCAGTATGAGCATGGCAACAAATGCTAGAGCATAATGAATGGGTTGCAGTATTTCAGCGGCGTCTGGAAATTTATTGAAAATAGAGTAGAGCAGGGCTGTTAGCAAAAGTGTTGCTACTAAGGAGCCTAAAATGCCGTGAATAAGTCCAGTTTTAAGAAAGGGTCTGCGGATAAATCCACTTGTGGCTCCCACCAGTTGCATTGTTTTAATTAAGAAGCGTCTACTGTAGATAGACAGACGTATGGAGCTATTTATTAGGGCTATAGAAATAATTAGAAGGATAAAAGTGCCAATGAGTAGAAATAATCCCAATCTTCTAATATTATCGTTCATTAACTCCAAAAGTGGTTTATCATAGGAAACACTTTCTACAAATTCAAGAATTTCTAGATCGCGCTCAATGAGAACCAATTGGGCAGGAGTAACATATTCAGCCTTCAAGCGTAAATCAAAAGCATTTCGGAGTGGATTATATCCTAAAAAGTCAACGAAATCTTCATCCAATTGGGCTTTTAATTCTTCAGCTGCTTGCTCTTTGGATACAAAACGAACTTCTTTAACGAAGGTTGCTAAGGCCAACTCTTTTTGCATACTGAGTCGATCAAGTTCAGCCACTTCCTCCTTTAAAATCAACTGAACAGCAAAATTCTCACGCACTCTTTTAGCCACTTCACTAGCATTCATGAGCAGCAGGCCAAGAAGCCCTAAAAGAAAAAGCACCAGCGATACGGATACCACTACAGAGGCATAGGAAGACCTCAGCCTTCGCTTTGTAAAATTGTCTTGCTTTCGACTCACAGCGCGAAGGTAACAAAACAGTGGGTATCCTCTTCTTATCGCTCGATGATTGTACCTTCGCCAATTGTACAAAGTAGGGTTATATAAAGATGGAATTCAGACCGGATGATTTTGAGGCTAAATGGCAAGAACGTTGGGCCAAAGAGGAAGTATTTAAGGCAGTTGAAGACAAATCGAAGCCGAAGTATTATGTTTTAGATATGTTTCCCTATCCTTCTGGTGCAGGACTTCATGTTGGCCATCCGTTGGGATATATTGCCTCAGATATTGTTTCTCGTTTTAAGAGATTAAAGGGATATTCAGTTTTGCATCCCATGGGATACGATTCTTTTGGTTTGCCTGCAGAACAATACGCTATCCAAACGGGTCAGCATCCTTTGAAGACCACAAAAGAGAACATTCTTCGGTACCGAAAGCAGCTCGACGCCATTGGTTTTTCTTTCGACTGGTCTAGAGAGGTACGCACTTCTAGTCCAGAATATTTTAAATGGACTCAATTTATTTTTTTAAAGCTATTCCATTCATGGTACAATTTAGATTTGGCTCAGGCCCAATCTATCCAAGACCTAGAAAAACATTTTGAGATAAATGGGAGCTCAGGAATTGCGGCAGCGAGCAGTTTTGAATCCCACTTTACTGCTTCTGATTGGAAGGGCTATTCTGATTTTAAGCGTGAAGAGATTTTACAGCAATTCAGATTAGCCTATAGATCAGAGACTTTTGTTAATTGGTGTCCAGCCTTGGGAACCGTTCTGGCCAATGATGAGGTAAAAGAAGGTTTTTCTGAACGTGGTGGCCATCCGGTTGAGCGAAAAAAAATGCAGCAATGGAGTTTGCGTATCACTGCCTATGCCGATCGCCTTCTCAGCGGACTACAGACCATTGATTGGTCGGATTCTTTAAAAGAATCTCAGAAAAATTGGATAGGAAAAAGTGAAGGAGCTAAACTCTTTTTTGATATTCAAAATTCAAAGAAAAAGATTGAGGTCTTCTCTACACGCCCTGATACTATATATGGCGCCAGCTTTATTGTTCTGGCACCTGAACACGAGTGGGTTGATGAACTAACAACATCTAGCCAGTTCAGTCTTATTCAATCGTATAAAAAAGCCAGTTCTCAGCGCTCTGAAAGAGAGAGGATGGCAGATGTGAAAGAAGTTTCTGGTGCGTTTACAGGTTCCTTTGCTGTTCATCCATTTACAGGTGATTTGTTGCCGATTTGGATTGCCGATTATGTTTTGGCTGGATATGGAACCGGGGCAGTAATGGCTGTGCCTGCACACGATAGTAGAGATTGGGCCTTTGCAAAGCATTTTGAATTACCTATTATTGAAGTAGTAAGTGGGGGAGATATTTTAAAGGAGGCATATGAAGCCAAGGAAGGATCGATCATCAACAGTCCTTTGATCAATGGATTGGAAGTTTTAGAGGCCAAGAAGAGAATGATTGAGCTCGTAGAGCAGCGGAATATTGGATCTAGGAAGATTCAATATCGGATTCGAGATGCTGCCTTTGGGCGTCAACGATATTGGGGAGAGCCTATTCCTGTGTATTACGAAGATGGGATTGCGAAAACAGTGAGAGAAGAGCATCTCCCGCTTAATTTGCCTGAGGTAGACCAGTTTTTACCTACCGAAGATGGAGATCCGCCTTTGGGTAGAGCGGATAAATGGTCGTATCATCCAGAAAAAGGTTTGGTAGCAAATGGAGAAGGTTATCCCTTGGAATTAACAACCATGCCTGGATGGGCTGGTTCTAGTTGGTATTGGCTTCGATATATGGACCCTCAAAATGTTGAGGAATTTGTTGGCCAAGAGCAGCAAGCCTATTGGAAAGAGGTGGATCTCTATTTAGGCGGGGCGGAGCACGCTACGGGCCATTTGCTTTATGCCCGTTTCTGGCAGAAATTTTTAAAGGATATTGGACTTGCGGTTTCGGAAGAGCCGTTCAAGAAGATGATCAATCAAGGAATGATTCAAGGCACTTCCTCCTTGATTTACCGAATTGAGGGTCGAGATGCCTATGTTTCACATGGATTAAAAGATTCGTACACCACTACGGCCATTCATATTGACGTGAATCTAGTAGAGAATTCAGTTGTGAATATTGAGGCCTTGAAAAAATGGAGAACTGATTTTGCTGATTCAGAATTTATTCTTGAAAATGGTGAGTTAAGGGCAGGTGAGGAGGTTGAAAAAATGTCGAAGCGCTGGCATAATGTGGTAAACCCCGACGATGTTGTGGCACGCTACGGGGCCGATGCCTTGCGGATGTATGAAATGTTTTTAGGTCCTCTTGAACAACATAAGCCATGGAATACAAATGGCTTGAGTGGAGTTTCTAGCTTTTTAAGAAAGTTGTGGAGATTGTATGAAGGCGATCTTTCTAATGAAGATGCGAATGAGAAAGAAAGGAAAAGTCTTCACAAAACAATTAAGAAAGTAAGCGAGGATATAGATAATTTCTCTTTTAACACTTCGGTTAGCGCCTTTATGATTTGCGTGAATGAATTGCAAGAACAGAAATGCAATAAGCGGGAGATTCTAGAACCATTATTAATTATTCTTTCACCCTATGCGCCTCATATTGCTGAGGAATTGTGGAGCAAGTTGGGGAATGCATTCTCCGTAAGTCTTCAAGAATGGCCCGAGTATAATCCAAAATTTTTAGAAGAATCGAATGTTCTTTATCCTGTTTCCTTCAACGGAAAGGTGCGTTATAAGCTCGAAGTGCCCGCAGATACTACTCCAAAAAGGGTTGAAGAATTGGCGCTGAATCATGAGCTGTTTGAAAAATATGCTGAAGGCAAAGCCGTTAAAAAGATTATAGTGGTGCCTAAGCGAATAGTAAATATTGTGCAGTAATCATTGAATGCGATCTAGGGTTACTTCCAACTAAAGTCTTGGCATTGACTTTGCCTTTAGAAGCTATATATTTTTAAATTATGAAAAAGCTACATCGGGTGTTAACCCTAGCCTTGTTTCTTTTGGGCGTGCAACTAAGCTCGCAAGATGTTAACGATCCTAAACCTGCTTTGAGATCTTTAAATCAGAATGCTTTTAAGGTTGGAGAGTATTTGAAATATCGCATTCATTACGGACTTATAAATGCCGGTGAAGCCGAACTACGCGTTAAGTCGGTTACGAGCCGACAAGATCGTCCGGTCTTCCATATAGAAGGGAAAGGAAGGAGTGTGGGGATGGCTGAGGTTTTTTTTAAAACCCGCGATACTTACACTACTTATTTAGATACCGAATCCATTATTCCTCATGAGTTCATTCGCGATGTAAATGAAGGGGGATACATAATTAAGCGCCATCTTTTCTTTGATCATACCAATCGTACGGCGATCGATAAAGAAGTGGCCAACAAGGTTTATGATGTCCCTGCTTTTGCTCAGGATATGCTTTCAGCTTTCTATTACGCCAGAAGCTACGATGCTTCTAAGCTGAAAAAGGGAAGTTCCATTCCCATTAGTATATTCTTAGATCACGAAACTTTTGATTTCAAATTGAAGTACTTGGGTACAGAGACTTTAAAAACAAAGTGGGGAAAGATCGATTGTCTAAAATTTCAACCCTTAGTTCAATCGGGTAGAGTTTTTAAAGAGAAAGAAGGTATTACGTTATGGGTAAGCAATGATCAAAACAAGATCCCGGTGCGTATGCAAGCGGAATTGGCAGTAGGATCTATAAAGATGGATTTGTCAGAGTATAGTAACACAATAGTGCCTGTTGTTTTTAAGAAATAATTACAATGAAGTAGTTGTAGATTTGGGGGCTTAATGCCCCCTTTTTTATGAGTTTTAATCAGGATGTAAACGACAGGCTAGAAAAACTGGCTGTAAAGTATAAGGCCTCCGGTCAGGAATTGGTAGATTTTTTGGACGGATTGTTGTACGCCGATTACCTCACCTACTGGGATTACACGCATTTAGACACTCTATTAAGCCTCCAAACGCCACGTACATCAATTAAAGACGAACCGATCTTTATTATGTACCATCAAATTACCGAGCTTTATTTCAAATTGTCTCTGCACGAACTCGAGCAAATTGCTGAGGAGAAAGAGTTTACAGCACAATGGTTGCTCAATAAGGTTGAAAGGATTAATCGCTATTTCGATGCCCTCACACATTCTTTCGGGGTAATGGAAAAAGGGATGGATCGAGAGCAGTTTTTAAAATTTCGAATGGCTTTGATACCAGCAAGTGGATTTCAGTCTGCTCAATATAGGAGGATAGAAATGGCTGCCACGAACTTTATTGAGTTAGTCGATAAAGAATATAAGGAGGAATTTAGATCAAGAGAAACTTCCTTAGAAGAGATGTTCGACAATATTTACTGGAAAAATGGCGCGATCGTCGAAAAGACCCAAGAGAAGACCTTAACGCTTAGACAGTTTGAATTAAAATATAAGGACGAACTAATGCGTTGGGCTAAGCGCATGACGGAGGCCAATCTTTGGAATAAGTATCTGCAGATTTCTGAGGATGAAAGAATAGAATCGGGCCTAAAGAATGCAATGCGCAATTTAGATCTTAATGTAAACGTTAATTGGCCTCTACAACATTACAGAACAGCAGTGGCTTACCTGGCTATGCGTCCTTCTGATAAAGCGGCCACGGGAGGAACCAATTGGCAGAAATACCTTCCTCCTAGATTCCAAAAGCGGATTTTTTATCCGAGTTTATGGACTGATGCAGAGCATGAAGAATGGGGTAAGGCTTGGGTAGAAAGTGTATTGAATGAGCTAAAAAAGAAATGAAGAAATTACTTTCGAATAAGCAATGGCGATTAGGATTACTGGTTTCAGGAGCGGTACTTTTAGTTCTCGCTATGTTCTATTTCTTCGGCCAAACTTCTTATACAGAGATGGATGGGCAAGCTTCCCAAGAAGAAGAGATTTTTGTGCCAAGAGTTGAGTTTGGATTTTCAATTGATTCCTTTGCTGTAGATAGGCATGAGGTTCGGAATGGAGAGACTTTTTCGAATATTTTAACCGAAAAAGGAGTGCCGGCTTCTCAACTGTTTGCCATTGCCGATAAGGCACAAGGAGTGCTTGATTTAAGGAAGATTCGTCCAGGTAGAACCTTTCATTTCTATACCTCTGAAAAGGATTCAACGAAAGTTCTTCGAAAAATGGTTTACCAAGAAGATGCACTGAACTATGTGCTTATTCATTTGGGAGACAGTATTGTAGTAGAGAGAAAAGAGAAGGAGGTGCAGGTTCGAAATAGACGAATTTCGGCAACCATTCATTCTTCTTTGTATACGGCCCTACAGGAGCAAAATGTATCCTTGGATTTGGTGATGACTATCGCCGATCTATACGCTTGGAGTATTGACTTCTTCCGAATTCAACCTGGCGATAAGTTTGCTGTGGAATACGAGGAAATCTGGGTTGATGACACTGTTTTCGTAGGGGCGGGTAAAATCTTGGCCGCACGGTTTCAACACGCTGGTAAGGATTACGACGCCTATCGATTCGAGAAGGAAGATTTTATGGAGTATTATGATTTGGAAGGAAGAAGCTTAAAAAAAGCTTTCCTAAAGGCACCGTTGAACTTTTTTAGGATTTCGTCGAAATACAATAGAAATCGTTTTCACCCGGTTTTGAAGAGAGTAAAGCCTCACTTGGGTACTGATTATGCCGCTCCTTCGGGCACCCCCATTATGACTACAGCAGATGGAGTGATTGAAAAATCGGGCTATACGAGCGGAAACGGAAACTATGTTAAGGTGCGCCATAATTCAACTTATAGTACCCAGTATCTGCATATGAGTAAGATAGCAAAGGGAATGAGTCAAGGGGTTCGTGTTCGCCAAGGGGATATTATTGGATATGTTGGTAGTACAGGCTTAGCAACTGGGCCTCATGTTTGCTACCGTTTTTGGAAAAATGGAAAACAAGTAGATCCTCTCAAAGAAGATTTGCCGGAAGCAAAAACAATAGATGAAAGCAATTTGCCCGCTTTTAAAACCCTTACTGACAAATACAGCAAGCGCTTGGAAGAGCTAATGAAGCGGGAGTTTATGAAGGAGATGGATTTAGCTGGAATGGGAACACCTTAATTGAAAAAGAGCTTTATTTAGTTTAACTCACTCTCTCGTATATCTTTAACCATTAGTTGAAGAGTTGATTTTTCTCTAAAAGTGTTTAGGCTTAAGTTGTATAAAATGTCTACAGGACCATTTTGTACCATTTCAATTAAATCTCCTTTGCCAAAAGCTATCCCAGAAAAAACAATTCCATCTTGACTTACCAATTCTAGTCTTAGGTGTTTATTTCCTATTCCTACTGGTTTACTGCCGCAATCTCTTAGGCCAAAACTGATAAAAACCGGATTCATATTGAATGGTCCAAAAGGACCAAACCGCTGAATTGTATTGTAAAAGCTCATGCTAATGTCTGAGAATTGCAAGGGTATGTCGACTTCAATTCTCGGAGTTTTTTGCTCTTCTCGAATACTTGATTTTACCACTTCTTCAAACCTCTCAATAAAGCCATTGAGTCTCTCGGGTTTCAGGGTCATTCCTGCAGCAAATGCATGTCCTCCAAATTGAATGAGTTGATCGCTGCATTTTTCTAAAGCATCGTACAAATTAAATCCATGAACAGATCGGGCTGATCCCGCCAAAACTTCTCCACTCTTGGTAAGAACGATGGTGGGTTTGTAGTGATGCTCTATTAACCTAGAGGCTGCAATTCCAATAACCCCTTTGTGCCAATGTTCGTTGTATACAACAGTGCTTACAAGGTTTTCTTTCCCATGCATTTCTAGTAGCGCCTCAGATGTTATGTTCTCATCATACGTTCTCCGATCTGCGTTTAATTGATTTACTCTTTCCGCAAGTTCTTTGGCTAACAGGATGTTATCTGTTGTTAAGAGCTCAACCGCAATATGTCCATGATCTATTCTGCCGGCTGCATTAATTCGTGGAGCTATTTGAAAAACCACCGACTCAATATCAAAATAACCCTGCTTCTTGGAGACTTCCATCAAAGCTGCAAGACCGTGCCTTGGCCGTGTGTTTAGGATTTCAATTCCTTGTGCTGCCAAAATGCGATTTTCACCAGTGAGTGGAACAATATCTGCCCCAATGCTAACTGCCAATAGATCGGTATAGGCCATCAATTCAGAAAGGGGTAAACCCAAACGAGTTTGAACGCCTTGTATCAGTTTGAAACCCACTCCACAGCCGCTCAATTCTTTATATGGGTAGTCGCAATCACTTCTTTTTGGGTCTAATACGGCAAGGGCAGCAGGTAGAATGTCCCCAGGATTGTGGTGATCACAAATGATAAAATCCAATCCCAATGAATTGCCATATTGCACCTTGTCAACGGATTTAATACCGCAATCTAAAGCGATTAGAACGGAGCACTCTTTGGCAACGGCTGCCTCAATTCCAGCGGTCGAAAGGCCATAACCTTCCTTATACCGATCGGGTATGTATGTGAAAACCTTTATTCCCAATCTCTTTAGATAATCAGACATCAAGGCTACAGAAGTAGTTCCATCCACATCATAATCGCCGAAAACAAAAATCGATTCTTCCCTTTCTCTTGCTACGAGAATTCGATCAACTGCTTTGTCAAGATCCTTCATTTGAAAAGGATCATGCCATTGTCCCTTGGAAGGATTGGTGAATTCAGCAGCTTCTTCGTAAGTGTTAACACCTCTTTGAAGCAATAACTGACTGATCATAGGGCTACAGCCTATCGAAGAAGAAAGGGCTTCAACAGATTCTTTGGGCGGGCTTGGAAGTAAAATCCATCGGTATTTCATGTAATCGCAATATTACTAAATATTCACGATCTTCTTGTACAATGTTTTGTGATTTCCACCTTCGTCTAAAGCAAAATGCAGTGTTTTCATTCCAATTTCAGCAGCCGCCTTCAGATTTTCTTTTAGATCGTCGACCATCAAGCAGTTTTCTGGAGCACATCCCGCCTCAGATACTACCCGTTTGAAAATATCAGGGTCTGGCTTTCGCATTCCCAATTCGAAGGAGTAATAGAGCTTTTCGAAGGCACTATTAAACTTTTTAAAATGGTACAATCCGGTTTTCCTTCTTATTTCTGTAATATGTGTGCTGCTCGTATTGCTCAGCATATATAGCGTATAATTTTCCTTTAAGGCTCTCAAGAGGGGATAGGAAGTTTCAGGAATACTGATTAGAAGCGCATTCCAAGCTTCTTTGAGCTGACGGCTATTTATATATTTAGGGAAATAGCATTTTAATTCTGAAAGGAATTCTGATTCTGAAATAAAACCCTGATCAAATGAGTGAAAAAGAGGAAGAGCTTCCTCTAAGCTTTCATCTGCACCTAATTCCTTAAAGGCGTTTCTTGTTTGTTCTACATCGATATCGATTAGCACATTGCCAAAATCGAAGAATATACATTGAATGGATTTCATTTTGCAAAGCAAATCATTAGACTGGAAAAACGATTTTTTTATTTTAGCAGCATCATTATCAAGCTGTATCTTCACCCTAAATAAAAAAACATGAAATCAATTATTCTTTCTATCGGCTTAGTTGGACTTATATCCTTAGGTTGTGATGCTGAGCAAGGGCCAGAAGGTCCAGCCGGACCTTCTGGAAATGCAAATGTAATTTCTTATCAATTTGATGTAAGTCCGACGGATTGGGTTGAACAAGGAACATTGGGAACTGCAAATCATTCTTTCACTTATTTGGTAGATGATTTTGTAGAATTAACGGAAAGTGTAACCGATGATGGGATGATTTTGGCTTATCTCATTCGATCTGATTTGTTTAATACAACCTATCAAATTCTTCCTTTGCAAGAGCCTGAGCAATCTTTTAACCGCCGTTGGGAGTATCTTTTTGCTCCAGGAAGTATAGGGTTTGTGGTTAGACATTCAGATTTCAACACACTTCGTCCTTCTAATACCGTGCGATTCAAAGTTGTTTTGGCAAGTGGAATTACAGCCAAACAAAGAAAAGAGCTTGAAGAAATGGAGTGGGAAGAGAAAATGGATTTTTTGATGGATTTGGAAGCTAAATAAGAAGTCTATTTTAGTATATTCGCAGCCCGAAAGTATTGGGGCCTATAGCTCAGTTGGTTAGAGCACCTGACTCATAATCAGGTGGTCCTTGGTTCGAGCCCAAGTGGGCCCACAGAAACCCTGCATTTGCAGGGTTTTTTGTTTCTCTGAAATTCAATGAATTAGTTTTCTTTGGAGATAAATTTGTGTGATCCATCACAACTTGGCGGCTTTTTGGTGAGTCCGCAAACACAGTCATGAAATCCCTTTCCATCTAGAATCCTCGGGATGCATTTTTCAATTCGCGCATACCTCGATTTAGAAAGTTTAGCTCCTGAGAAATAAATAATATAGCCTCGTTTTCGCCCAGGAGTGAGAGCGTTGAAGGCTTTATTAAGCTCTTCATTCTCATTCAACATTTCTATTAATTCGGGTACGTTCTCAGTTTCATCTGATGTTTTATGATTCACCTTCTGCCCGGCATTTTCAATCTCTATTGCTTCGTAGATGTATTGCCTTAGCAGCTCTTCCTTCGCGTTGATTTCTTCCAAGCTACGAAACCGAATTATCCTGCTTGATTGCGAATTGGGACCGGGTTTTTCCAGAATTTTTGCCTCATCCAAAAGCAAAACACCTTTGAAGAAACTCAAGGTACAATAGTCTTTAAATGAACCTAAAAGCACAATATTACTGGCCTGGTGACAATAGCATGGGGTAGACCATTTGAACTCTTCACGGACTTGACAACTGAGAACTATCGAGCGCAGCTGTTGCAACTCTTCTTGCCATTTTGTAAGTCTTGAAAAATAGGAATCTATCGAGCTCTCCACTGATTGTTAAATGTATTTATGCAATCTATTCATTCTATGCCTTTGCCTTAAGGATTCCGTTGTCAATTAAGACCTGAAAAGAATCTTCCATCGTTTCTTTCAGCGGACGGAATTGCATATTCAAGTCGTGTTTGATTTTAGAGTTATCCGCTTTCCAAGGAATATTTACGTTGTTTCGAATAAATCTTCGCGTAAAAAGTTTGTTTGCTAATGGTCCAATGAGCATAAGTAACCACTTAGGTAGAGCCTTTCTAGGCAAGGGGAATTGACTTCCATATTTCGGTAGAAGCACGGTTCCCATTTCTAAGAAATTCGAATTGTGAGCAGAAGTTATATACCTACCTTTTGCAGTGGGTGTATAGGCTGCACGAAAATGTGCTTCCGCCACATCGCGCACATCTACTATTCCCATTCCAATTTTTGGGGCACCTATTTTCATGTCTCCACCACCCAGCATTTTTAGAATATTAATACTTTCGGAGGTATTGGATTTAGGATTTAAAGCAGGACCAAGTACGAGGCTCATGTTAATAGCGATGAGATCCCATCTTGACTGTTTCCCTTGCATATCCCAGGCCTTTTTTTCAGCAAGTGTCTTAGAGAAGGAGTAGGGTTGGTAATCGATAGATGCCGTAGAATTCCAATTGGATTCTGTAAGCATACCTCCGGGTGCGTTCACAGTATCGATAGCATCTGTGTAAATGGCGGCACAGCTACTAGTAATTACTATTCGTTTTACTGTAGGTACTTTATTGGCTGAGTTCAGAACATTTTCAGTTCCTTTAACGGCCGGATCAATGAGTTCTTTTTGAGGGTCTTTATATGCCGAAATAAAAGGAGAAGCCGTATGAAAAACCACTTCGCAACCTTCCATGGCTTTGGTATAAGATCCTTCCAAAAGTAAATCGCCTTCAAATAGCTTCAGTTCTCCTTTCGCTCCTTGAGCTGCATCCAGCAGATGCCTTACTTTTTGAGTGTCTTCAGGATTTCGAACCGCTGCGTGAACACAAATTCCTTCGTCGAGTAGCTTCTTTACTAACCAACTAGCTACATAGCCATTGGCGCCTGTTACCAATACTGGCTTTAATTTATCTATTTGCATCAATTGAATTATTATTCAGAACTTCATGGAGAAAGTCCTTAAGTAGCAAGGTATCTATTTCATTTGGTTTGGGAAGATGGAATTGAACATTTCCACTCCTCTTTATGAAATTTCCACTCCTCTAAGTCTAAAACCAAAAAATAATTACATCTATTTTTTACCTAAACCAATTGATTTAACTCATTAGGAATTCATCTAGCAAAGAACCATTAGGTCTAATCCAGTTAACAGCTGATTCAACTAGTTTTCTTGGAATGGCTAGGGTAGGCAGGTTTTTAAAAATAGGCGATACTAATGAATAAATGTTTTGAACGGGCATTACAATACACTCTGTTACAGAAAGGTTATTTAAATACAGAAACTCATCACTTATTCAAGCTTCGGGTTAATTCATTGCTTATAATTTCATAGAAATGATCAATCTGTCTCTAATTGACTCTAATTGAACCACTCGTTCATTAGGCTTTATTTGTTATTAAAGATCCTAGCTCATTTCATTTTCTCGAAAGAAGTGCGAATGATGTACCTCTTTTACAGCATTGTGTAACACTTTAGTCTGGCTAGCGTCTCACCTTTATACAGTTAAATAACAATAAAAAAAGAAGATCATGGACAGCGGAAAAATACTATTAGGAGCAATGGCAGGAGTGGCACTAGGAGCCACCTTAGGAATTTTATTTGCACCTAGCAAAGGTTCAGATACACGTAAAAAGAT
>Ga0136655_1001038_pt1 | contig 12685 bp, 11 predicted proteins | sample CPBDNA_2_FD_94863 | JGI IMG/M metagenome (GOLD analysis project Ga0136655, IMG submission 94863) | Freshwater to marine salinity gradient microbial communities from Chesapeake Bay, USA - CPBay_Spr_15_0.8_DNA (version 2) | ecosystem: Environmental > Aquatic > Marine > Coastal | place: USA...
AAGGGGTAATCCAATCTTTTGCAATTGATAAATTAAGCGATGCTTGGCTACTTCAAGATTTTTCCATTTGGGAAAATTCTCCTTGTCTGAAAGATTAGGAATCGTACGATTGAGCTGACAGGCCGTGCAGAAGTTGACAGTGGATCCTATTGGGATTAGCCAATTGCAGACGCCGTGCTGATGGTTCTTACAAAACTTGTACTCGATCTTCTCTCGATCCGAAATCAATCGATCTGATTCTGAATCAAAAGTGAGCATCTGCCTATCCAAGTCGCGGTAACCAGATAGATGACCACAATTGGCACAGGCATAGTTTTCAAAAAAAAGTGGATACTGACAATGTCCGCATTGAAATATTTTCATGTTCGGCTGAGGATGATTTCAAAGATGGGCGATTTTAGAATAGAAGTAGTTGAAAAAAACCGACTTTATATTTTTATCCCAACTTAAAAAAACCCGATATAAAAATTTACGAAAGAGAGGAATGCTAAATTTCCAGGCAATCACCATTTTAGAGCATGGGGTCCAAACGAGATATATGCTATGCCAAATAGGACGTTTGAGGAATTTTATTTGTCGCTATTGGTTTCCCTATTACTTTTTTCGTAAACAATTTGAATAAAAGAAGGTTAGACATCTTGTTGACTACTAGTTAGAATAATTTAAATATAGATTCTTACTCGAAACTTGAGATTTCAATCTTAAAAAAAATAATAGAGATAAATCCAATATCTAAATTTTTTAAGTGACAAAAATTTTTAGTCAGATCAATTTATCTAAAGTGATAACGCCTTTATCCAGAAGTTTTAACCTAAGAAACTCTGGCGTATGACATCCAGCTTTTAGCATCCGTACATATAAAGGACCTAGATGATGCTTAATTTCTCCTACCAATTACAGACCTATTATTATTAGACTTTCTCAAGCTCTAATGAAATAGCAAAGTCTAATTCCAATTTCGCCGCTGGTCAAATTAAGGGCCATATGAATCAAGAGAAATTAGGTTTGAACTTCTCGAGGCCATGAAAAGAGAAGTCCTCATCCTTTGGTGAATTAACAAACTCAATATCTCGGAAATTTTGAGAAATACATTACTAAGGTATAAATCAAGCCGAAGTCTTGACTTGCCTAACAAATCTTATATAACGAAATACTAACAATATACATAAGTCATTGAAACAGCTAAATAACTAAGCGTTATATGCTATTTAAAATAACCAAATCCGGTCTGCGAAAGCCAAAGGGCTGACCACCTGATGTGACAGAAAACAAAACAGTAGAGACCAGCAACTACTCAAAAAAACGGGGCGTATTCTGAAAAGCCTGATGAGTAAGAGAAAAATTATATTCAAAATGCTCAAAAAATTTAACCTAACCGATAAGCTGCTAATCACATCTGCATTACTTTCGCTCATTTATTCTGAAATCTTGTTCTTTAATGGTAACTCAGACCACGCGATTTTTATTGGACTTTGGGTCCCTTCAATATTATGTTTCGGGATATACTTAAGACTAATAAATAAAAATGATTGATTTTATACCATATTTCGCAGGAATCGTCACTGTATTATTTTCAGTAGCTTTTAGCTATGCCATAACAGATGGCTGGAATTTTAAAAATAAAGGGCAATAATTAGTCTGTAATTGTCTCGGCAATTAAACTAGCATTTAATCCAACAGACGGCCGTGAGCCATGAGCTCACGGTTCGCCTACTCAAGTCCGGACACAGCCTAGCACCACACCGAAAGCATTCTTTTTTAAAGGATATTATTTTTCAATTTGTCAAGATTTCTAGCACAGTTTCGCATCTTGTCAAGAAATAATACATAAAGTTTAGTTTTTAGTAATTAAAAACTGAAAAAGAATATGAAAAATAACCTTAAACAGTTTGCAAATAACAAGTTCTCGCAATTTGGAGAAGATGGTATTATTAAAAAAATCTTTGATGTCTTGCCAAAGCAGGAAGAATATTGGTGTGTGGAATTTGGCGCTTGGGATGGGAAATTTTTAAGCAACACCTATGAGTTAATCCAAAATAATAGTTGGAAGGGGATTTTAATTGAAGGGAATGCAAAAAAAATTCCAGCTCTAAAACAAACTTATAGGGACAACAGTAATGCTATATTGATTAATAAATTAGTTTCTTTTGAAGGTATTAACACCTTAGATAATATCATTAAGGAAACAGCTATTCCTGTTGATTTCGACTTGCTTTCGATTGATATTGACGTTAATGACTATCATATATGGGAATCCGTAAAAAATTATCAGCCAAAAGTTGTAGTAATTGAATTTAATCCATCCATCCATTCCGAGTGAAATAGAGTTTGTTCAAGAAAGAATTACAACTTAAATCATGGAAATAGCTTGCTTTCCTTAATAAAATTGGGCGTTTTAAAAGGATATGAACTTATTGGCACCACATATTGCAATGGGATTTTTGTGAGAAAAGAGTTTTATGGCTTATTTGAACTTAATGACAACAGCATAACTTCAATGTGGGATACAGAAACTCCAGCACCTCAGATTTTTCAATTGTATGATGGCACGCTAGTCTTATCAGAAGAATTTAGGTTGATATGGCATAATAAGAATATCACTAAATTCGACTTGCAAACACTCCCAAAGATTCTGAGGCATTTCGGAGATTCTCTTAATTCTATTGGGATTTTTAGAAAAATTCTAAGAAAGATCTATTTCAACCTACAATCAATAAAAAATAAACGCTATTAAAACAGGCGTTTTGTCAAATCGCTAGCTTCAATCCTGAAAAGACTTTAACTCTACAAATCAAAAGGTAAAATTAGAAAATCATTTACGCTCTTAATTGCACTCACACTTAGTTTTTTGGCTTCAGCTCAACAAACAGTAACCTTGGGTTTAGGATATGATAAAGCCGCTGTAATAAATCTAGTGGAGCAATTTTTAACTGCTGCTGGAAATTACGATTTAGACGCAATGCGGCAGATGTTTAGCGAAAAGGCTAATATTGGAGGTGCTTCTTTAAAAGACGGGAAATGGAATTCGTTTACCCTGACTATTCAGGAGTTTTTGGAGCTCTTAAAATCTCAAAAAGAGCCAACTAACTACACTGAACCTGTTTCTAACTACACAGTAGAAATAGACTGGGGAATGTTAGCATTTGTGAAAGCTGATGCCGTCTTAATAAAGAACGGAAAACCTCAAGCTACTAATTTTGACTATTTCACACTGATTAAGCACAATGGGGAATGGAAGATATTAAATGGTTCTTACGTATCGATTCCTATTGAAAATTAAGAAATCAAAAATACACAAATGGGTCGAAGAAGTTGACAGGATTGCTAACGTGATCATCAAGAGTATCGGCATCTAGACCCAAACCATATTTTTTAGATATTCATTGAGGGTATCCATCTAATCCTTTATTTATTGAAACCTTCCATAGCGGCTAAAGTGGTAGCCCAAACAATTACGCAGGAAATAAATATCCCTATTGTATTTGCCAAAAAGGTTTTTTTTCGTTCCATTCCAAAAAGATAGCCCGCAATGGTACCCGCATAAACCCCAGTTCCTGGAAGGGGAATCAGTACAAAAATTATAAGGCCCCAGAAACCATATTTCTTTACATTTTTTCCAGCTCCTGCCTTAGCGCGACGGGCTACAAAAATTGCCGCCTTTTTGTAATGGTACCATTTAAAAAAATAACGATTTATTACATCAAGAAAGAACGTCATTATAGGAAAGACCATCACATTGGCCAAAAAGCAGAAAAAGAAGGCCCAATAAATGTTTACCCCATTCAAAAGGGCATAAGGGATACCACCTTTTGCTTCCCCAAAAGGAGAAATGCTCCAAAGCATGGCAATAATTAAATCGAGAATCATTTATTCGTGAGTAGAGCTGCAAAAGTAATCAATTTAGGAGGCCTTACTGCCAAAGGATTTATAAAAATTTAGGTAAATAACGGACTAAAATTAAAAATGATGCATCCCCATTTTTGCACAGTGACAATGCTGAAAATTTTCAAAGAGCTTTTAGAAATCGCAATGGTAACACTTTTACCCATTGGAAATGGAAGGATACATTCCGTTTGATTTCCAATCGAAATGAGTCCATTTAATTAGATGATTTCAAACAAAATGTTTCATGGCTTTCAGCGCACGTCTTTCAGCCAGAGTCTTTTTATAAATGAACCATTTTTCGTCATGGATCTTGCGCATTAAATTATCCGTAGTTCTTTGAAAGGTGAGGTTCCAGAATCCTCCAAAAATCTTTTCCCAGTCATTGGCCACAGTTCGTACAGATAGGCCAAAACCACCTTCCAGATATTGAATATGATGCCAATAGCCACTGGGCATAAATAAGGTATCACCATGTTCAAGTACGGTACTCATACCTTTCACATAGTTAAGGGCAGGATAGGTCTCATAATCAGGATTATCAACATCAACTGTGGAGTGCACATTGAAAGGAAGCCGATACAATAATTCTGACTGATCTGGAGAAAAAAGAGTTACCCGCTTTTTTCCATGAAACTGAGTTAAAAACACATTACTCATGTCTATATCCTGGTGCATCCGAACAATAGAATTTGTTGGACCAAAAAACATAAAAGGTATTTTGATATAGCCTTTAACAATATCCGGATATCCAAAATCATTCAACAACTCAGGTTTATATTTAAATATCGGGAAAAGGAAAAGTCTTAAGTCGGTAGGCTCATGTTCAATTAGGTTCAGATACTCATTAAACCTCATTTTAGCATTAGGCTTCTGAAGGGTTTTCGAAATATCTTCTTTACGATTACCATACAAGGCTACTTCAATATCGCCCATCGTTTGTTTGAAAAAATCCATGGTCCATTTTGTGTAAGCTGGGTATTTTTTCCATAAGCCCCTTAAGACAACAGGTTTCTGAGGAGTATAAAATTGCTTATAAAATTCTTCGCGACTGATGGTTGTTCCATCGAAAACAGGAACAGGAGTTTGAACATCTATTGCCATAATCTATGAGTTAATTGTGTTGGTTAATTTAAAAAAAATATATGTTCTTTCTAGCTAGAAGAGTCTAAATAATGCAGCCACTTACCCTGAATTATTTTCAATTTAGTGTTCTGACTGTCAATTTATTAAATGAAAAAAACTTTGGTAAAATAAAGCCAATTTTACAATCTTTAATGCCTATACCATAAGTAGTAGGGGGCTCTTTCTCGAGGTAGAAAATTGATTTGTAAGATGAAAGGCGCAAAAAAATCATCAATAAATAAACCTATGAAAATGACTGTAACAGCAATTTGTCAATAGCTGCAATTTTGTAATGGTGCCATTTAATATCGTGACGATTTATTACCTCAAGAAAGGAAATCATAAAAGGAAGGACCAGAACATTGGTCAAAAGCAAAAAAAGGAAGGGCTAGTAAATATTTACGGCAATCAACAGGGCTTAGTGTATTCCTACTTTTGATTCCCCAAAAAGAGAAAGGCTACATAGCATTGTAATAATTAAATCGATAATCATTTATTTGTTAGTAGATGCTACAAAAACAATCAGTTTAGGAAGCGTGACTGCCTGAGGATTTATAAAAGTTTAAGTAAATACCTACTTAAATAAAAAATAATGCCTCCCTATTGGGGAGCAGTTCAGTCAAATCCGTTATTTCAACCCACCAATCTGAGGAAGAGTGTCTTTTCCCTTCCTTAATAATCTTAAAAAGAGTCATATCCTCGGAATTCACTACTCAAATTTGCGCTGGAAGGCACGAAAAGTTTTATTCTGCCAAACAAAACAGAAAGAGATCTATAAATTGGTTTCGAGAATTTACCGCTGTAGCCAAACTTGCACATGCCTTTCCAGCTAACCTTTAGACACACATGAACCCTCAAGTAGACCAATTCCTGTTAAAAACTAAGAAATGGCGTCCCGTGTTGGACTTGCTTCGCTCCATTCTGCTGGAAAGTGAATTAATAGAGGAATTCAAATGGAAACAACCTTGCTACACCCTAAATGGGAAGAATGTCATTCTTTTGGGTGCCTTCAAAGAATTTTGTATCGTATCTTTTTTGAAAGGAGTCCTGATGAAAGATCCTGCACAGCTTCTTACTGCTCAAGGTGAAAACACCAACACCTGGAGGGTAATCAAATTCACCGATGTAAGTGAAATCATTAAACTGGAAGCTACACTCAAAGAATACATTGCTGCGTCTATTCAGATCGAGAAAGAAGGAAAAAAAGTAGAAATAAAAGAGACTGAAACTGATCCTCTTCCACTGGAATTACTCGAGAAGTTTGCCGAAAGTCATGACTTTCAAAAAGCATTCAATTCACTTACACCCGGAAGACAGCGAGGTTATCTATTATATTTCAAGTCCCCCAAACAATCCAAAACCCGGGCATCAAGAATCGAACAATACCGCCAACGAATCCTAAATGGGAAAGGCTTCCATGACTGTGTCTGCGGATTATCCAAAAAGATGCCTAGCTGCGACGGATCACATAAATACATCAAATGATAAAATGCTACCTTTTAGAAATGAGGGAGATGGTTAGCATTATAATCTAACACCAACTCCAAACCAATTCCTTGTACGACTAGAAATAAGCAATCACATTTAACTTGATCCAAAAAATAAGCCTACTATGAATCGACGCCCATTTCTCAAAAACTTGACGCTACTCGGAGGTGGTTTGGTAAGCCTGCCATTGTCGGGCTTTCCAGGCTCCCTCTCAAAAACTCTGGAAGATGAAGTATTCCTCCCGGTATTCAAATTCATTACTGCCTCCGATGGTCATTTTGGGCAACCTAACACTGATTTTGAAACTTCCCATCAAAATCTGATTCAGGCAATCAAACGAGAATCTGATGTGGACCTGGTTGTCTTCAATGGGGATCTGATTCACGATGATCCGGTCTATATGCCGGCTGTGAAGAAAGTGTATGATCAGTTACCTATGCCCTACTATTTAGCGAAAGGAAATCATGATCGAGTATCCGAATCCAGGTGGCTAGAGATTTGGGGCCAGCCCTCTAATCTATTTTTTCCTGTCAACGATCAATACGGGATGATTATTCTCAACTCGTCCAATGAAGCAGGCGATTACCTATGTGTAGATCTGGACTTTCTAGAGACCGCTTTAGAGGAATCCATCAATCGAACTCAGGTATTCATCTTTATCCATATTTCACAAAATGACTGGACAAGACATGGTGTAGATTGTCAGGGAATCCTTGATCTTATCGCTCGGTATCCAAATGTTAAGGCTACTTTTCACGGACATGATCACGACGTAGATGGCATTATGTGGCATCAAAAAAAGCCCTATTTCTGGTCTGGACATTTTGGAGGAAACTGGGGAAATCCCTTTCCGAGCTACCGAGTCTGCGAAGTAGATGGGCAGGGAAAAACTAAAACTGCACTAAAACGAATTTCTGATGGCGTGATTCTGAATGCACATTCCCTTTAAATAATTTGAAGGTGTGTGCTGTTTTTTTCCTTGGAGAAAAACCACTAAATAACTAATCAAGACTATGAATTTATATAAATACCTTTTCATCTCATTTTCAGTTTTCTTTCTAGCAAGTTGTTCTCCAGAGTCAATTCAGGTAAAAATCGAACCCAACATCCTTTTTATCCTTGTGGACGATCTGGGGTACTCAGATGTAGGATTTATGGGAAGTGAATTCTATGAAACACCCAATCTGGACCGCTTAGCTTCTAAAGGAATGATCTTTACGAATGGCTATGCAACTAGTGCAGTTTGCAGTCCTTCAAGGGCAAGTATTTTAACTGGCAAATTTGTAGCAAGTCATGGGATCACCGATTGGATCGGCGCCCCAGAAGGGGAAGATTGGAGGACCTACAAGCGTTTCTCTAAGCTTTTACCTGCAAATTATGCGCATGCATTGCCACAAGAACTGACTACCATTCCCGAAGCATTAAAGGCCGAAGGCTATAAAACCTTCTTTGCGGGGAAATGGCATCTGGGTGGCGAGGACAATAATTCCCTTCCTACAGCTCACGGATTTGAAATCAATAAAGGAGGTTTTCATGTGGGAAGTCCAGCCAACGGACGGTATTTCGCTCCGTTTTCAAATCCTTACCTAGAAGACCTTCCTGATGAAAAAGGCTTAAGTCTTTCCATGAAGTTGGCTCATGAAACCAATGCTTTTATCGAACAAAATCAAGATAAAAAATTCCTTGCCTATCTGAGCTTCTATGCCGTTCACGGCCCAATCCAAACTTCAGAGGAGAAATGGAAACACTATCGCGAAAAGGCCGAAGCAAGAGGAATTGATTCGACTGGCTTTGAAATGGAACGAGTCCTGCCGGCTCGTAAATACCAGGACAATCCAGTCTATGCAGGTCTGATCGAACAAATGGACGATGCTGTAGGCGAGGTGATAAAAAAATTGGAAGAATTGGGTTTGATGGAAAATACCATCATAGTCTTCACCTCTGATAATGGCGGCGTAGTCTCCGGTGATAATTATTCTACAAATTTAGATCCTTTGCGCGGCGGAAAAGGCTATCAATGGGAAGGTGGAACTCGAGTTCCTTATATGATTTATGTTCCTTGGCTGGATCAAAAGGGTCAAAAAAACGATACGCCTGTTTCAGGAGCTGATTTTCTCCCCACATTACTGGACTTGGCAGGAATACAAACGCTCCCAACTGGAATTGATGGCAAAAGCATAAAGCCACTTTTGGAAGGCCAGCAACTTGAAGAGCGGTCACTATTTTGGCACTACCCGCACTATGGAAACCAAGGTGGAGAGCCAAATTCAACCATCCGAAGAGGCGATTGGAAACTGATTCATTACTGGGAAGATGGACACGAGGAACTCTATAAATTAGCTGAAGATCTTGGCGAGCTGAATGACCTGAGCAAAACCAATCCCCAAAAAGTCACCGAACTATCTCAGGAATTAATGGCTTGGTTGAAAAAAACTGGCGCAAACTATGCAAGCCCAGACCCGCTCTACCATGCAGACTCAGCAGCTATAGTCGACCTTCGCTATCGGACTACGATTTTAGATCGCCTAGAAAAAGAACGTCGCCAAATGCTTTCTCCCACTTTCATCCCAAACAAAGATTGGTGGGGTAGCAAGACAGTAGATTGATGATTGAATAAAACCCTTCCATCAAAAACTCTACGAATTTAAATTCCTAAGAGAAGATTCTTTTTATATTGGTTTTAGCTTTTCAATTCAACCCATTTTAATCTCACATGAAGTACCGAACCCTAGGCAAAACTGGCTTAAAAGTATCCATTTTAGGCTATGGCGCCTCTCCTTTAGGTAATGTCTTTGACATCTGTGATGAAAATGAGGGAATACAATCTGTTCATTACGCAATTGATCATGGAGTGAATTTCTTTGATGTTTCTCCATTTTATGGATTGACTTTGGCAGAAACTAGACTCGGTAAAGCATTGGAAGGAAAGCGAGAAGACATCATTCTCGCTACTAAATGTGGACGCTATGATTTGCAGCATTTCGACTTCTCCCGGGAACGAATTCTCAAAAGTATCGATGAGTCTCTTTCCAGACTGAAAACTGACTACGTGGATCTTTTTCAATTACATGACATTGAGTTTGTAGACAAAAACCAAATTCTTGACATCGCCATTCCTGCGATTCGGGAAGTTCAGCAATCCGGAAAAGCGCGTTTTATTGGTATCACGGGTTTGCCTGTTCGATACCTAGCACAAATCGCTCGAGAAGCGGAATTGGATACTATCCTTTCTTGGGGGCATTTCAATTTGCTGGAAGATGAAATCAACGATGAGTTAGTGCCGCTTTCGAAGGAAAAAGGCTTTGGATTAATGAATGCTGCACCATTAATGCAGCGCATCCTCTCTCCTGCTCCCCTTCCAGAATGGCATCGATCTCCAGACGAAGTCAAAGCAATGCAACCTGTTTTATTGGCGATCTGTGAGAAATATGGGGTGTCCCTTTCACAAGTAGCCTTGCGATTTGCGATGGGACATCCAGATATAGCCACAACAATTGTAGGAATGAATTCGATGGAGACGATTCAGGAAAATGTCGCCGCAGTGGATTCTCAAATTCCCGAAGGCCTTTTGGAAGAAATAGAGACTTTGCTTGCTCCAGTGAAAAACAAGATGTGGTTTGAAGGGAAGGCTGAGAATGATTTATAAGTACAAAGTATCGAGTACAAAGCACTAAGAATTAGAATCCCAATAACCCTGAAAGGGATTATCCATTAATAGCCCACGGTGAAGCTTGCGAAACCGGGGGTAGAAAGATGTTAATTGTAGCGCCCTTTTTCTTCTATTGTATTTGGACTACATAACTAATTCAGAAGAATGGAAAAGAAACACTGTCTGAAAAGAAGTAAATGATTAAAGTTCCTTTGATGCAATTCCCCCTTTGAAAAGGGGGCAAGGGGGATTAATAAAAATAAAAAACCTATGAAAGCACTAGTCCTCACAGAAGTTGGGAAGTCCGAACTAAGAGATTTTGAAAAACCTATTCCAAAATCGGGAGAAGTATTACTGAAAGTGGGAATGGTTGGTTTCTGCGGTGGAGATATGAATAGCTTCAAGGGACTATTCCCGCTTCAGGAATATCCAAATATTCTAGGACACGAAGTTGGAGGCACGATCGAGAACCTTGGCGCCGATGTACCTGATCATATCCATATCGGTGAAAAAGTAACGGTTTATCCCTACCTCGCATGTGGAAAATGCATTGCTTGTCGCAAGGGTCAGGTCAATAGTTGCAAGGAAAATAAAACGATGGGCGTACGCCGTCCGGGCGCAATGACCCGATACATCACCTTACCTTGGACCGATATTTTTCCTTCCAAAAAACTCTCACTTCGAGAGCTTGCTTTGGCAGAACCGCTAACTGTTGGCTTTCATGCGGTGGATCGCGGTACAGTATCTGATAAAGATCATGTCGCAGTTATCGGTTGTGGAATTGTAGGCTTAGGAGCTGTTGCATCAGCGGTCAATCGTGGAGCAAAAGTAATCGCTGTGGATCTTGATGACAGTAAATTAGGTATCGCAAAAGAGATCGGCGTCGCCTATACTATCAATCCATCGAAGGAAAATCTCCACGAAAAACTTCAAGAATACACCAATAATGATGGTCCAGATGTGATCATTGAAGCTGTAGGAAGTCCGCAAACTTACCGGCAAGCAGTGGAAGAGGTGGCTTTTACAGGCCGGGTAGTTTGTATAGGCTACGCCAAAAAAGACGTGGAATTCAACACCTCACTTTTTGTCCAAAAGGAAATTGAGATTCGAGGTTCAAGAAACTGTGTAGGGAAAAAGGATTTCCCAGAAGTCATTAGCTATCTCGAAGCCGGCAAATTCCCGGTAGATAAAGTCATCAGTAAAACCATCGCTTTGGAAGAAGCTCCAGAAACCCTTGCCAGTTGGGCAGAAAATCCAGCAGGAATCATTAAAATCATGATAGACTTTGACCGATAAAACTATGATCAAATCCGCCGTAACCGTAGCACTTGTGCCCCAAATCAAATCTGGCCCTTGGATTTTTTGGGAAAATCTTAGGCAAGCAATGGCTAAAGCCGGAAATCTAGGCTTTGATGGAATCGAATTATTTACACCCGATGCGCAGGGTTTAGATCCGGAGGAATTAGAAGCAGCGCTTCAAATGCACGACTTGAAACTTGCCGCAGTAGGTACTGGCGCGGGTAAAGTAATTCATGGCTTGACGCTGACGGATCCTGATCCCGAGAATCGAAAGAAAGCAATTTCCTTTATTTCAGCCATGATTTCATTTGGAGCTAGGTTTGATGCTCCGGCGATTATTGGTTCGATGCAGGGAAATGTTCTAGTTGGAAATGACCGAGAATTGACTTTAAGTTGGTTGGCTGAAGGGTTGGAGATTTTAGGAGAAAAAGCCGAATCCGAAGGAGTGTTTCTGATTTATGAGCCACTGAATCGCTACGAAACAAACTTATTCAATACCTTAAAATCCGGGGCAGATTTCCTGGAAAGCCTAACAACCCAAAACGTAAAACTCCTTGCTGACCTCTTTCACATGAATATCGAAGAAGAAGATATTGCAAGGAGTATCCTGGAAAATGGAAAGCATATTGGACACATTCACTTTGCCGATAGCAATCGTCGCGCGATTGGACTAGGCCATACTGAAATGGAATCCGTCGCCGAAGCGATCAAGTCCATCAATTACGGAGGTTTTATTTCGGCCGAAGCCTTCCCCTACCCTGATCCAGATGCTGCGGCGATCGAGACAATTCACGCTTTCAAGAAATACTTTAGAAATAGCTAGTTCTAAAGGAGAAATTTCGAATCACAATAGGCATATCAGTGAATATAATCCCCCCGCCCCCTTCCCTTGTCAAGGGGGAGTCACATCAATTAAGAATCAAAAATTTATTTAATATCAGAAATCATTCCTTTGAATACCTTAAATTAAATTCGAATCTACGCCCCCTTTTATCCCGATAGTTTTCGGGAGGGGTTAGACGGATTTGTCAGTTCAAATTCCATTTTAATTAACCCATTTAAAATCAAGTTTTCGCTTGGTATTCCTCCGAGATTCCTTTGTGCCCTTTGTGGCTAAAAAAATAAAAAACATGAAACGATACTGCCTGACTCTTGATCTCATCGACGAACCTGAATCCATCCGAGTTTATGAAAGTCATCATGCCGCCGGAAATGCCTGGCCAGAAGTCACCCAGCATGACA
>Ga0136655_1001041_pt1 | contig 12665 bp, 10 predicted proteins | sample CPBDNA_2_FD_94863 | JGI IMG/M metagenome (GOLD analysis project Ga0136655, IMG submission 94863) | Freshwater to marine salinity gradient microbial communities from Chesapeake Bay, USA - CPBay_Spr_15_0.8_DNA (version 2) | ecosystem: Environmental > Aquatic > Marine > Coastal | place: USA...
AACGCGGTAGGAATAAGAGTGATTTAGATAGTGAATATAAGGAATGAAATTTAATTTTGCTTATGGTCTTAGGCGTTTATCTAAGATGCTCGTGGTTTTTAAACACTAGATCTCAGAAAGCAGTCCGTAAATTGACTTTCCATTTTTCAGTCTAATAATACGATAAGAAAGGGATGTTGGTGTACGGCTTCCCGTAACTCAGATTAAATAACTTATAAATACCTTTGTTCTTCGGTTTCCTTCCTAAATCAAGATGGGAGGCCAACTAATTATGTTAGTACCGCTTTCGCGAAAGCGGCATACCTTTACAACCTATTCTTATAAAAAATCTAATATGAGTGTCAAACAGCTATTCCTTTTTCTAACCTTATTTTTATGCCTGTCCCACCTCAGCCTAGCTCAAGAGGAGATCTCTTTGGTTTCTTGGAACATCAGAGATTTTGGCAAGACCAAGTCTGCCGAGGAGATCGAACGTATGGCAGAGATTTTAAGAGATTATGACATCATCGCTATTCAAGAAGTGGTGGCTGGTTATGGAGGCTCGCAAGCGGTGGCACGACTGGCTGACGAGTTGAACAGAAAAGGGAGTAACTGGGAGTATGCCATTAGCAATCCTACCAGCAGCCCTGCCTACAAGACCGAGAAATACGCTTTTTTATGGAAAACCAGTCAAGTAAAAGTGGTAGAAAAAGCAACGCTGCTCGGTGTTCTTAAAGATTGCGTATATCGAGAGCCTTATCAAATTAAATTTAAAGTGAAAGGTAACCTAGTTACTATTCTTAACTACCACGCAAGAAAACAAAAGGAGCTGCCAGAAGAAGAAGTGAGCTGTATAAGCGACTACATCATGCATCATCAAACAGAACACATCATTCTGGCGGGTGATTTTAACTTATCCATGGATCACCAGGTCTTTGAAAAATTAAAAGAAGCTCAGTACGATACTTGCGCTACTGCTGGCAGCACTTCCTTAAAAAGAACTTGTAAAGACAACGAGTACCTGCATCAACCTATGGATCACATCATTTATGATTCTCAAAAAAACGTGGTGACTGATTGTGGCGCTATAGATTTTGTTCAAGAATGTGACCGACTAGAAAGCAGTAGAATGCTATCCGACCACTTGCCGGTGTATATGAGATTTATATGGAAGTAGGCTACCCCTTATAAGCCCAGTAGGTACGCTTCTTTAAAGCGTCCAGATAGCAAATGAAATAAGGCCCACTCTATTTTTATAATTACCTAGGATGTACGGAATACCATCTTGGAGCAAACGCCACCCATACTTAATAAGAACACCGATATATCTATAGGTGTTTTTTTATGTGCAAAAATTCTTTAGGGATTCTTGCAAACATACTTATCAATCATGTAAGGGGTGATAGGTTTCAGGGTGTTACCAGTTTCAGGATGTAGGCCTAAGTCTGTAAAAACCTCCAATTCTTTGTCGCTGTTTTTCCCGTACCAAAACCTCACACTTTTATCCTGGTTAAAGAAAATAGTTGCACAAGTTACCTCCACTTTTTTAAAGGATAAGATCCTTTCTTCTTTATAAGGCTGTAGTTGCTTCACACTATACTTTTTTACATCAAAATCAACCTCTACATAATGATCTTCCTGCCATAGCATCCAGCGCAGTCTAGTGGAGTAGTTATATATAAATAGGGAGATCAAAACCAACGCACTTACTGCAACTGCCATCCTCACTGGAGTAAGCAACCTAGTGGCTCTGTTAGGTGCTAAAGGCTTTATTTCAGTTCCTTCTCCACTGGTTCTTTTTACAAATTCCTGATAATTATCGCAATCCAAATAGTTACATAGCCCGTTGATTACCGCGAGCTGCTTGATACTGATATCCTCACTTGTATCGTTCATTTTTTCTGCAGCTCCTCGATACATCCTCAAACTCTTTTCCCCTAGATTGAAGCCTTTTTCCTCCTCCAGGTAGTCAGACAGTTCGGTGGCCATTTGAACTAAAGAAGGCTTTGTAACCCCTCTTTTTTTGATTTCTTTTTCCGCTTTCGCGAAAGCGTGCACTACTAAAATTTTATTCATATAGCTGATATTCAGATTCATAAACTCTGGAACTAATTAGGAACTCATTTTCCAAATACGTTCCTAAAACATTCCTACTCTTTTCCAACCATCCTAGAACACAAATCTTTCATTTGTCCAAGAATTGATAACCGCTTTACTCGCAATAAGGCTTGCGAATATTGATTCTGCCATGGAGCTGCAACGTAACAAGAGAAGAGCAATTGGGAAGTACTGATCTCTTTTACTTCTGCCTCTCCATACTTCCCAAAGAAGAGGACGCTCTTCAAAATCCAGCAGGTGCTGCTGTAAACAAATCTGAAAAAATTTCGGACAGCAGCACTAGTGCCAAATTTTAAACACCTCAAATATGAAAAAATTAGTAGTAGTAATCCTTATGCTCGCCGTTTATCTCTCTTTATTTTCTTGTACCCCAGAAAGTTTTACCGATCCTATAGAAGGCGTACAAGCTTGCTGTAAAAATGAAGGAGGCGTTGAAACACCACCTCCACCTCTACCTCCTCCTTCAGATAATAATGGTAATTAATCCTACATTTTAAATTTAGGTAGTATTTTAGAGGAATGAAAGCACCCCTTATTTCATTCCTCTTTTTTTGTCTTTTATTTCTTTTAAGCTATACATCAAAAGCTCAAGAAACCGATAGTTTAGCTTATTACTCCAGCAAAATTAACAACCCCTTACAACCTAATGACCTGGCTAAAGCGTATCAATTCTTTACACAGCTTAGGATAGATAATTCTGAAAAAAAAGAACATAGAACCAGGTTGATTTATGCGATTCAAAACCTGGCGCGCATTCAAATGCAATTGGGCTATAACTCTGAAAGTGAGCTCTTACATCTAGAATGCATCGACCTTTTAACTGAGCTTGAAAATAAAACCGACTGGACCAAGTCCTGTTATACTACTTCCATTAGTGAGCTCGGCATAATTTATAGGGAAAGAAAGGATTATTCACAATCATTAGCTCTTTATGATGAAGCCTTAACCACCGCCAGCTTGCCTGTTGATATAGCGATCCTGTTGAATAACAAGGGATATGTCTACGAATTCAAAAACGAACTAGAAACCGCTTTGTCTTTTTATAAAGCCGCCTATAGCAAAGCCATAGAAAGTGCTAATACGGTAGAGATCGCTAGAACATTAAATAATTTGAGTTTTATTCAATCCCAACTCCATATACCCAAAGCAGAAAAAGGGTTGTTAGAGGCTTTAGACTTAAGATTAAAGGATAAATACCCCAATGGATTGATATCGAGTTACAACCGCTTGACTCGTTTTTATAAAGAAGCCAATGACAGCTTAAATATGAAAAAATATTCTGATAAGTTTCTTGAAATAGCTCGTATAACCAAAGTTCCTGAGCTTTTACAAAGCGCGCTGCGATTAAAAGTAGAATCTGGAGAATCTGAATACGCTTTAGCCTACATTGCGCTAAATGACAGTCTTAATAACCTGCAAGAAGAGCAACGCAATAATTTTAATTATTACGTTTATCAATACGATAAAAAAGAAAAAGACTTTCAAGATAGTCAACTCGATAAGGAGCGACTTCTTTACCTCTTGTTGTTTATAGCTTTAGCTTCCCTATCTATTTATTTTATCTTATCCTATCAACACAAAAAAGAAAAATTACAGGAAGTCTATAATACGGAAACTCGCATCTCTAGAACGATTCACGACGAGGTTGCCAATGATGTTTATCATGTAATGACCCAACTACAGACCGGTTCCAACAGCAGTATAGAATTATTAGACACCCTAGAAAACATTTATAAGAGAACCAGAGATATTTCAAAACAAAATAGTGCTATAGATCTCAACACTCCTTATACAGAGTTGCTTAGCGACCTTTTTTTAAGTTACCAAAATGAACAGATAACTATCCTAACCAAAGGGCTTCAACTCATGGATTGGAAAAACTTGAAAAATATTCAAAAATCTGGTCTTTATAGAGTGTTTCAGGAACTCTTAACCAACATGAGAAAACACAGCGAGGCTAGTTTTGTGTTCATCAACTTTAGCTCTATGGGAAATTCGATGACCATCACTTATAAAGATAATGGTGTGGGAACCACTCTTGTAAAAGGAAATGGCATTCACAATATAGAAAATCGGATGCATTCCATTTACGGTAACATTACTTTTGAATCCGAAATAGGGCACGGTTTTAAATCAACCATTAGAATTTAAAAGTCCATTTTAGCAGGTGATTGTGTTCTAGTAGTTGAGATTCTATTGATTTTAGCACCCTTAGAACATAATAGGAGCATTCCAACCGCTTCGATAGTCGAATGCCTCAAGTCGCCTATGTGAACGCTATTCCCTCTTTAATATAAAAAAACAAGTAATGTTGTTCCATTCTATAAATCCAATGGACAAAACATCAATTGAAAAGCAGTCCCACTTGTGATAGCTTCAATTAGCGGAAGGGATTTGAAGTAGTACTGTTGCTTGTAATGATTACTTGATCCAGGTCGGGCTTACGCAACAGAACTACATCAGCGTTTTGAAAAGGAATTATTTATTGGTAGACTCCTAAAACAGATGTTGCATTCGTCTCCTGCCTAAATAACCCCTGCCACAGGGATGTTTTTTTATCCAACCCGTTAACTATATAGTTTTTACAACAAGAGAATCGTAGCCAATAGATGAAAAAACAACTGTGTTTTTTTCAGATTAAGAGGGGTAAGTGTTATTTTAGTAGTGATGCAACTATTTTAAATACAAGTATTTACAAAAAATAGCTGTACCCATACAAGGACTCCAATAAGGTAACATAAAATGGAAAATGAAAACAACACCTATCCCATACCATTTCCTCATTCTGAGGACCTAGAAAAAATTACTCAACTTTTTCAAACGAATCGACAAAGCGGCCTAACAGGGCAACAAGTAGAACAAGGAATTAAAAATTACGGTTCCAATAGCTATAAAGAACAACAACAAAAAAGCATCTTTTTGGTCCTTCTTACCCAATTTAGAAGCCCGATCGTTTTATTATTGGTAGTAGCTGCCAGCCTTTCCTTTTTTTATGAACATTGGCTGGAGGGATTTTCCGTTATTGCGGTACTATTTATTACCGCGGCCTTAGGTTTTTTCATGGAGTTACAGGCACGCAGATCCATGAATGCTTTAAAACAGATGGATGTGAACATTTCAAAAGTTATTCGAGACTACAAAGTAGCCGAAGTACCCTCTGAAAATCTAGTACCAGGTGATATTGTGCTTTTAGAGGCTGGGGATATTGTACCTGCTGACGCTCGTATATTTGAAGTTCATCAATTAGAAGCAAATGAATCTGCTTTGACAGGAGAGTCGTTACCGGTAAGCAAAAAGCTGGCGTCCCTTGAAAAAAACACTGCTATAGCCGAACAGGCTAACATGCTTTTTAAAGGCACAGCGATTGTAAATGGCAATGCCAAAGCCATTATAATTGGTACAGGAATTCACACGGAATTGGGCAACATCACCTCCCTAGTAGAAGCTGCAGCACAAAGTAGTACTCCTTTAGAAAAAAAACTACAGGACCTCACAAAAAAACTAATTTGGATCACAAGTATATTTGCTTCCATTTTTGTTATCACAGGAATTCTTCAAGGTAAGGAGCTCTATCTTATTATTGAAACAGCATTAGCACTAGCTGTGGCAGCTATTCCTGAAGGATTACCAATAGTAGCCACCATTGCATTGACCTATGGAATGCTGCGTATGGCCAAAAAAAATGTGCTGATCAAAAGATTAGCGGCTGTAGAAACTCTAGGGGGCATCACCACCATTTTTACTGATAAAACGGGAACACTGACGGAAAATAAGATTAAAGTCAGCGATCTTTATGTTTTTGAAGAATCCATAGCTGTAGAAAAAAATAAAATATGCAGTGACCACAACCAAGTTATTGTGGACCAGCTGCTACTAATCTCCACCTTATGTAACAATGCAGTAATCCAGAATGTAGGAACTCATAAAAAAGAACTGGGGGACCCCATAGAAATTGCACTGTTGCAATTTGTAGCTGATAACAACATCGATTCTGATCAACTCAACAAACAGTATCCACGTGTGACAGAGGAAGCTTTTAGCTCTGAAACTAAAGTAATGGGAACCTTGCATAAAAATGGCAGTACCAACTTTGTAGCAGCTAAGGGAGCTGTTGAAGTGCTTATAGAAAAATGCAGTACGTTTAGTAAGGAAAAGAAGGTAGAAAAATTAACCAAAAAAGAGAAAGAACTATTTTTACAAAGAGCAGAAGAACTACAGGCACAAGGCACACGAGTACTTGCTTTCGCCTTCAAAGAAGCTACAGATATTCCCAGCCATAAGTTTTTGCAGGATTTAACTTTTGCTGGTTTTATTGGATTTTTAGACCCCCCAAGAATAGAAGTAATAGAAGCCTTAGAATCTTGCCGGGATGCCGGTATAAAAGTAATCATGATTACCGGCGACCATCCTGCAACTGCACTTCACATCGCCGAAAAGATACAATTATCCAATAAAAAAAATATTGTTATTACTGGCGAGGAATTGAAAGGCTCCCCATCCAAAAACAGATTATTTGCTGCCACCATATTTGCAAGGGTTGACCCAAAACAAAAGTTAGATATGGTGAGCCTTTATCAAAAAAAAGGGGATGTTGTCGCCATGACTGGAGACGGTATCAATGATGCTCCAGCTTTAAAAAAAGCAGATATCGGTATTGCGATGGGGTTGAGGGGAACGCAGGTGGCAAAAGAAACCGCAGAGATGGTACTGAAAGATGATTCGTTTAGTTCTATTGTTTCAGCTATTGAACAAGGTAGGGCCATCTTTCAAAATATTAAAAAATTTTTAGTGTATTTGCTTTCCTGTAACTTGTCTGAAATTTTTATTGTCTTTGGTTATGGCTTGCTCAATTTCTCTTTCTCCATTCTCCCCATGCAGATTCTTTTTCTCAATTTAGTAACTGATATTTTCCCTGCACTAGCTTTGGGAATGGGAAAAGGCAATGAACTCACCATGAAAAATCAGCCGCGTCGTCCTGGTCAGGGCATTATTGTAAAAAAGGATTGGATCAGCATTATCATTTACGCCATTTTAATGGCCTTCCCTATTATGGGAGTTAGTTGGTATTGCCGTTATTACCTGAACTACGAGCTAAAGGTATGTAACAACATTACCTTCTTTAGCCTAGCACTAACGCAATTATGGCAAGTATTCAATCTGCCCTCAAATACAATATCATTTATTAAAAATGAAGTTTCCAGCAATCCATTTGTTTGGTACGCTTTGGCGCTTTGTATACTTATAATGGGTGTTTTTTACCAACTAGACCCATTAAATGAAATTCTTGGCCTTGTAAAAATAGACACCATTGTTTGGCTCTTGATCGTTGGAACCAGTTTGACACCTGTTGTATTCATTCAATTTTTAAAAAGAGTCTTAAAAGTCATTGACTAACTAGTATGTTTTAGTAATCACTGAACCTAACCCATCTATTGGAGCCACTATAGTAACTTTTTAAGAGCTTTCTTTATCAGGTATTCTTTAAATCGACTAAAATGTACCAATGAATACATCCAATACGTAATTTAGGGAAGTGCTTCAAGAAGTTCTCTTGACAAAGAAGATATAAAGCAACCCATCATGAATATCAATACCATTTAGAGGAGATTGGTTGTAGAATGAATTAAATTTAGACCAAACTATACCTCATGAACAACATTATCATTCCAGTAGACTTTTCAAAATATTCGGAATACGCTTTAGAGATAGGCGCCTTGCTAGCTAAAAAACACAACGCAACTCTACATGTGCTGCACATGCTCGAATTGTCAGACTCATTGATCACTCAATCGGATAGTGACAACAAGAATGAAATGATGTTTCTATTAGCTCTTTCTCAAAAGAAATTTAAACCGTTTTTAGATAAAGATTACTTAGAAGGAGTTGAAGTAAAAACCATGATCAAACACCACAAAGTATATAAAGAGGTAGATGAGTTGGCTCAGGATATTGATGCCGACCTAATTATTATGGGATCGCATGGTCTAATGGCACACGAAGGTATCTTTGCTGGATCAAATGCTGAAAAAATGGTTAGAAACAGCACCACTCCTGTCCTCACTGTAAAATCAAAGCCTAAAAACTTCAGCCTTAATAAGGTAGTTTTTGCAACAGATCTGACCGAAGAAAGTGTAACATCATACAAAAAAGCTGTTCAACTATTTTCAACTTTAGGAAGTAAGTTACATGTGGTTTATGTCAATAGACCTCATAGCGACTATATCAGCTCGAAAGAATTTAAAGAACTGACCACCCAATATGCTGCTGCCGGTGGTACTGATCAGGTAGCGTTTATTTCTGACTATACGGTGGAAGACGGATTATTACAATATGCCGAAGAGACTCACGCCGACTGCATCGCGGTAAGCACTCATGCAAGAAAAGGGCTTTTACACTTCTTTAAAGGAAGCATCACTGAAGATATCGCCAATCATTCCTCCCTTCCAGTAATGAGCTTTAAGATTTAATCAATAAAAATGCTGCGTTAACGATCGATTAAAAAAAGAATCTAAAATAATTATAAGCCTTCTTCCTATTGATTTTTTGTTCAACTACACCAGCTCGTGGGACATGACTTAACCCATACCCTGATTGTCGTTAAGCTCCTCTTATATGATAAAACTAGGAGAAAAAACAAGTTAAATTCAATGGAGGCGTCCCTCAAAGGATTCTATTTTTTTTGAAGGAGAATAGGATATCTTTGAACTGGCTTAAAGATGTCAAAGTGCGTAGGTATAAAAGCCTTAGGTAAATGAAAAAAAGGTATGTTCAACAAGAGACATGTTTAAATGATAGGCTTATCGATAGAAGGATGTTAACCTTTACCTTTGCAGCAACTACTATATCTACCTGTATTACAACACCACAAGAACCTCCTGTAGCCAGTTAAATAGACTCACCTTTGAGTTTAGTTTTTAAATTTTATCTGCCAAAGAACTAATGAAACATACGTATCAAATAGCTGGAATGACCTGTAATGGCTGCCGCAGTGATGTGGAGAAAAGACTCAATGCTATCCCTAGTGTAAAGGAAGCCATGGTTACATTAGAAAATGAGCAAGCTGTAATTCTTATGGCTACTCATACAGGTATTAAAACCTTGCAAGAAGCATTGCCTAAGAAGTACGTCATTACGGCAATGACAGCAACAGAAGTGGCAGATTCCAGCTCGGGTCACAGCCCGACCATTAAAATGGAGACGTCTAAATGGGTGCAACTACTGCCCCTATTTCTTATAATAGGTTACTTATCGGTTGCAACGGTATTGCTCAACTATCAAAGAGAACACTGGGACGAAGCCATGCTGGATTTTATGGGTTTATTCTTTATTGTTTTTAGCTTTTTTAAAATGCTAGACCTAAAAGGCTTTTCAATAAGTTTTGCTAGGTACGATCCCTTAGCTAAAATAACCTCAGTTTATGCTTGGGGGTATCCGTTCCTAGAAACCGCACTTGGATTGATGTTTTTGATGCGATTTGAAATAGATATAGCACTTATAGCTACGTTGATCCTTCTAGGAATCACTACTATTGGTGTGACTAAAACACTACTAGATAAAAAATCCATTTCCTGCGCTTGCTTAGGAACAGCTCTAAAATTACCCATGACGGAAGCAACCTTTATAGAAAACGCCATCATGATCCTTATGGCCATTTTCATGTTATTTTAAAGATTCTAAGGAGGCCTTTTTTGGTTGATCAGCTACCCTTTTTAATAGAGGAGTTAACTTTTAATCTCGCTTTCGCGAAAGCGGTAGTATTAATGCCTGATGCCCCTAATTTCTATCTCTAAACCTTTTGTAAAGCTTAAAAAGGAGCATCAAGATAACGGCAAAAACGAAAAGCCCTATCAGACCGTAAATCCAATTGATCGCACTCTTAACGATAACTAAAAAAACTACTGCAAACAAAATAAGGGTAGCACCTTCATTATAGATGCGCATGCCGTTAGAGGTCCATTTCACCACATCCTTTTGCAATTCCTTTTGTATAAAATGAGTTTTAATATGATAGATAATAAGAAGCAATACAAAGCCTAATTTAACTTGCATCCAAGCAGCCTGTAACCAGTAAGGGTTTAAGATGAGTAACCATACCGCAAAAACTGTAGTAAGAATAGCACTGGGCCAGGTAATGATATACCACAACCTACTCGTCATGATCTTTAGCTGTTGAAGTAAAATGCTTTTTTCTGGCTCCGGCTTTGTATGTGCCTCGATCTGGTACACCAATAATCTTGGGATATAAAAGAGTCCAGCAAACCAAGTAACTACAAAAATGAGGTGCAGGGATTTTACATAAGGATAAAAGTCAATTTCCATAAAAGTGGTAACGTAAAGTATAAACACTAAGTGAGTCCACAAATTTAGGCATTAAATAACAAGATGCTGCAGCTCCATTTCTTTATTACAAAACATGAATGCTAATTCTAAATAAGTCTGGAAGTCACCAAGGTCATTCTTTATTTTTTTATCCTTTTAAAAAAAGCCATATGAAAATGGAGCAAGATTGTCCATCGCTTCTTAGTTACTATCACTTTATAAACGCTAAATTGTGGGTTGAGCATACCAAATGAAATCAGGTGTAGAAATGTTAGATCTAAAAAGTCACGCAACACGGGACGTCGCACTATTTTTTATTGATGAAAAACAGCCGTGCCACAGGATTAAAGAATAAGGAAGAAAAAAAATGAAAATAGGTTTAGCACTTTCGGGAGGTGGGGTAAGAGGTGTCGCACATGCTGGAGTCATAAAGGCTCTTCAAGAGCATGGTATTCTCATCAATCAAATCTCTGGAACAAGTGCTGGAGCCTTGGTAGGTGCTCTTTATGCCAAAGGAATAGAAATGGAAGAAATCTTTCATTTTTTTGAAAAGTCCACCCTTTTCGATCCTAGAAAAATCGCCTTTAAACAAGCTGGATTTATCAAATCTTCTGTTTTTACAGAACACTTAGCTTCCTATATCCCTGAAAATAGTTTTGACTCCTTAGAAATCCCCCTACGAGTGACAGCTACCAATCTTTACGCTGGGAAACTCAAAATATTTACAGAGGGAGAATTGTACCTACCTATTCTAGCTAGTGCTGCTTTTCCCGGAATATTTACACCAGTTGAAATTGAAGGAAACACCTATGTAGATGGAGGTGTTTTAAATAATTTCCCTATCAATTTATTAGAGGATTGTGATATTAAAATAGGCAGCTATGTCAATAAAGTAGATCTGACAGTGCAAAAGCTCAAACACTCTTATGATGTGGCCGGAAGGGCTTATACCATCAATCAATACCAGCAGGATAAAATAAAATTCAGTCAGTGTGATTTATTGATAGAACCTGATTTATTTAACTATGGTTTGTTCAGTTTTAATGCTATGAAAGATATATTTCAAATAGGATATGAAACAGCCTCTCAAGGTTTAAAAAACAGCACTATTTTTGATTACTAGTCAACAAAAAAGCCCTCCTTTTAATGGAGGGCTTGGTTGCAGCAACTCAAAATACAGCTGGGTTTAACTATAAAACTCAACAGCCCCGGTAGCAATATCATACATTGCCCCTACTATTTTAATACCTCCATCCTCTTCCATCTCGTTTAAAACTGGGCTTTCTTTGCGTATTCTATTTATGGTTAGCTCTACGTTTTTTACAGCAACGGCGTCTACAAAATCTAAATTTTTAGAGGTACGTAACGCTTCTTCCTTAGGATGGTTCACTGCATCAACTGCAGGTTCAATCTTCTCAATGAGCTTGGTGAGATTTCCTAATCTGGCATGATCACAAGCCCCTTTTATAGCGCCGCAGCTGGTATGCCCTAAAACGACCACAAGCTTGGTACCGGCAAGTTTACAAGCAAACTCCATACTTCCTAAAATATCTTCATTTACAAAATTACCCGCGATACGAACACTAAATATATCTCCTAGACCTTGATCAAAAACCAACTCTGCTGATACACGAGAATCGATACAACTAAGAATAGTTGCAAAAGGAAACTGGCCCTCACGAGTATCGTTGATTTGCTGTAATAAGTTCCGGTTGACTTTTAAGTTGTTGAGAAATCGCTCGTTACCTTCAATTAAAAACTGCAGCGCCTTATCAGGAGTCATGGTATCTTGTGATTCTTTAGTATGTACTTTCATTTAATTTTCTTTAAAATTTAATTTTACTTTTTAGACCTCCTTTTGAAGAATTCAGAAAAACTCTCTGGGTTCTCTTCTATACCCAGCTCAGAAATTAACAGGATATTGATTTCTCTATTAGCTGCTTTTTCTCTGAAATCATCTAGTATCTCAATCACATCGTGATCTAAATAATTGGTTTTGGTAACATCCAGTTCCAGATAGGTATTTCTGGGTAAGTGATCCAATTCTTTTAAAATAGTGGCCTTATTAAAAAAGGTGACTTCTTCTGCAAGGCTCATTTTAACTTTGTGCTTGCCTGTTTCATCACTTTCAGTGGCATGAAGGAAATGAGAGTTTTGATAACTTTGAAAAAGGGTGATCACAATTCCTATGGCCAGACCTACTCCTACCCCCAATAAAAAGTTGATTTGCAGTAATACAACCGTTACAA
>Ga0136655_1001044_pt1 | contig 12643 bp, 9 predicted proteins | sample CPBDNA_2_FD_94863 | JGI IMG/M metagenome (GOLD analysis project Ga0136655, IMG submission 94863) | Freshwater to marine salinity gradient microbial communities from Chesapeake Bay, USA - CPBay_Spr_15_0.8_DNA (version 2) | ecosystem: Environmental > Aquatic > Marine > Coastal | place: USA...
CAAGTTGTGGTCTCGGCATGTTGAGTTGGTACAGATGAATCTAGAAATCGTGATTGATCATCTGTTTTAAAGGTTATCCGCTTTCGCGAAAGCGGAATCACATCAATTTTTAAACACACTTATAATTAATCAAATCGCAGTTTATGCTGATGGTAGTTGTTGGATGCATACCTTCCATAACACCTATTTTTCTGGTTCGAACTATCGGAATCGTTTTCTTAGCATTATTTTACTACTTTAGCGAGATTTAAAAAACCAAATACCAATTTTATTTATGGAATCGTATATGATTTATTTGCCAATTCTTTTGGCAGTTTTGGGGCTAGTTTACATGCTCATTAAAAAATCCTGGGTGATGAAACAGGATGCTGGCGACGGCAAAATGAAAGAAATTTCAGACTACATCTACGAAGGCGCTTTGGCCTTTTTAAAAGCAGAATATCGATTACTGGCCATTTTTGTGGCAGTGGTAAGTGTATTACTGGTCATTGTTTCCATGGTTGTTCCTTCTACGCACTGGATGATTGTTATCGCATTTATTTTTGGAGCAATATTTTCCGCTTTTGCAGGGAATATAGGGATGAAAATCGCTACCAAAACCAACGTAAGAACCACACAGGCCGCTCGTACGAGTTTGCCCAAAGCCCTAAGCATCTCTTTTGGAGGAGGCATGGTAATGGGACTAGGCGTTGCTGGTCTTGCCGTTTTAGGTTTAACAGGATTCTTTTTGTTGTTCTATCATTTCTTTATGGGTGGAGAATGGACTGATAATGATGCCATGACCGTTGTGCTTGAAACACTTGCAGGATTTTCATTAGGTGCAGAATCTATCGCGCTTTTTGCTCGTGTAGGTGGAGGTATTTATACCAAAGCAGCTGATGTAGGTGCTGACCTTGTAGGTAAAGTAGAAGCAGGAATCCCTGAAGACGATCCTCGTAATCCTGCAACAATTGCCGATAATGTAGGAGATAACGTAGGTGATGTAGCTGGAATGGGAGCAGATTTATTTGGTTCTTATGTAGCCACAGTTCTAGCGGCAATGGTTCTCGGTAATTATGTGATCAGAGATATGGGCGGTGATATCGTCAATGAAGGCTTTGGCGGAATAGGACCTATCTTATTGCCAATGTCCATCGCTGGTGTAGGGATTATTATTTCTATGATTGGAATGATGTTAGTAAAGATCAAAAGCAACGATGCTAAAGAAGCTCAGGTTATGAGTGCGCTGAATGTGGGTAACTGGACGTCTATAGTTTTAGTTGCAGTTGCTTGTTACGTTCTTTGTATGTGGATGCTTCCTGAAACCATGCAAATGGAATTTTTTGGTGAAGGGGTGATGGAAATCTCTTCTATGAATGTTTTTTATGCGACATTAGTTGGACTAGTGGTTGGCGCAGTGATCTCATCAGTAACCGAATATTATACCGGTTTAGGAAAAAAACCTATACTTAAAATTGTACAACAATCTTCTACTGGTGCAGGAACAAATATCATTGCAGGTCTTGCAACGGGTATGATTTCAACTTTTCCATCCGTTTTACTCTTTGCAGCTGCCATCTGGTCGTCTTATGCTTTTGCAGGTTTCTACGGAGTGGCGCTGGCAGCAAGTGCGATGATGGCCACTACAGCAATGCAATTAGCAATTGATGCCTTTGGTCCTATATCTGATAATGCCGGTGGTATTGCAGAGATGAGTGAACAAGAACCTATCGTACGAGAGCGTACTGATATTTTAGACGCTGTAGGAAATACAACGGCGGCAACCGGCAAAGGGTTTGCTATTGCTTCGGCAGCCTTGACCTCTTTAGCCTTATTTGCAGCTTATGTAACTTTTACAGGAATAGACGGAATTAATATTTATAAAGCTCCAGTTCTTGCGATGTTATTCGTAGGGGGTATGGTGCCTGTTGTGTTTAGCGCACTAGCAATGAATGCAGTAGGAAAAGCAGCCATGGAAATGGTAGAAGAAGTAAGACGTCAGTTTAGAGAGATTCCAGGAATTATGGAAGGTACTGGCAAACCTCAATACGATAAATGTGTGGATATTTCTACAAAAGCTTCTCTAAAAGAAATGATGTTACCAGGGTTATTGACTATTGGTTTTCCATTGGTCATTGCTTTTGTACCGATGATTTTTGGTATGGATCATCTTGCCATTGCAGAGATGTTAGGAGGCTATATGGCTGGAGTTACGGTAAGTGGTGTCTTGTGGGCAATTTTTCAAAACAACGCAGGTGGCGCATGGGATAACGCAAAGAAATCTTTTGAAGCAGGCGTAGAAATCAATGGGGAGATGACTTATAAAGGCTCTGAGGCTCATAAAGCTGCGGTAACTGGAGACACGGTTGGAGATCCTTTTAAGGATACTTCTGGTCCTTCTATGAATATTTTAATCAAATTAACTTGTTTAATAGGTCTTGTTGTGGCTCCTATATTAGGTGGGCATACAGAAGAAGGTCAGGCAGCATTATCAACGCCTACTCCGGTAGTACAAGAAGTAGTAGTAAATAGCAATGCCAACAATACGATTCAAAATGTTGATATTCAAAAAACAGTAGATGAAGCAACCGGAATCGTTACGGCTAAGGTTACTGTAAAAACCAAAGTAAACGGTGCAACAGTGAGCAAAACTCATAATTTAAGCGGTACAAAAACTGAGGTAGATGCAAAAATTGCAAAAATTGATAAGAAAGTAAGTAACTTCAACTAGAGCAACACTTTTTTAAAATTAAATCCCATTGTGATACAGTCGCAATGGGATTTTTTTATGGCTCAAATGCTAGGGTCTTACAACTTTTTAAATGATGCATTTTCTATGATTAGAACTATAGGTTTTCTGTTTCTTGCATAAAGCTAACTCGACATAGTGCAGCAAGAGAAATGCACAATACGGCTAAAAAAATGAGGTTGCCATAGCGTTAACACGCAAAGGTTTTTAGTATGGTTAATACCCATCTCTTATCTTTCACTGCGACAATCGCAGCAAATATCCTCAAGGGAATAAGTTGCTAGATGTCTTTACAGGAAGCTTCAAAAGATTCTGGAAAAAGCGTGGCCATGTAACGGTTTTGTGGGCTATCAGAGACATAGGTATTTGTTGAAACTAGTCTAAAGACGTCTGAGGCGATGACCATATCAATAGGCGTAGACATTAATTCCATCTTCCTTTTTAATTCTGCTTCAGGTTTTAATGGGTTGTTTGTGCGTTTCGTTGACCTCCAAAACAACATAATAAAAATGCGATCAGTATATTTTTCAAGGGGTATGAGCTGTAATGACTTTAAAAATAATTACTAAAAAAAACTCTATTGAAGCCCTTGGTTTCCAATAGAGTTTGTAATCTTATGGACGACTTAAATATCTAATCAGCTATACTAAATGCTTTTTTTACTACATCTACATAATCCAATTTTTCCCAAGTAAACAACTCCACTTCACATTCGACTCTTCCGTTATAGGGAGATTCAAATACTAATTTTTCTATTCGAGGGGTCCTGCCCATATGACCATAAGCCGCTGTTTCAGAATAGATAGGATTTCTCAATTTTAATCGAGACTCTATAGCTGCGGGACGCATGTCAAAGATTTGGGCAACTTTTTTAGAAATCTCTCCATCGGTAAGATTTACTGTCGCAGTTCCATAAGTATCCACATTAATAGAAGTAGGTTCTACAACGCCTATAGCATAAGAAACCTGCACCAATACTTCTGTTGCAAGGCCTGCAGCTACTAGGTTTTTAGCAACGTGACGAGAGGCATAAGCAGCACTTCTGTCTACTTTTGAAGGGTCTTTTCCAGAAAAAGCACCACCACCGTGAGCACCTTTACCACCATAAGTGTCTACAATGATCTTACGACCCGTAAGTCCAGTATCCCCGTGTGGGCCACCGATGACAAATTTACCAGTAGGATTAATATGGTAGGTAATGTCATCATTAAACAATTTTTGTGCGTATGCAGGAAGCAATTCCTTGACACGGGGGATCAAGATCTCCAAAAGATCTTTTTTGATTTGTGCCAGCATCGCTTGGTCATCATCATTAAAATCGTCGTGTTGTGTAGAAATAACGATGGCCTCGATACGCTGAGGTACATTGTCATCACTGTATTCAATAGTCACCTGCGATTTGGCATCTGGGCGCAAATAGGTAATGTCTTTCATTTCACGTCTTAATGCCGCTAATTCAATAAGGATTTTATGGGAAATATCTAATGCAAGTGGCATGTAGTTCTCGGTCTCGTTAGTTGCATAACCGAACATCATCCCTTGGTCTCCAGCACCTTGCTCTTCTTTAGTAGCGCGATCTACACCTTGGTTGATGTCCTGAGACTGTTCATGAATCAATGAAATAACCCCACAAGAGTCGCCAGAAAACTGATAAGCACCTTTGGTATAACCAATTTTGTTGATGACGTCCCGAGCAATCTGCGCGGCGTCTATATAGGTATCAGATTTCACTTCGCCCGCAAGTACCACCTGTCCAGTGGTTACAAGTGTCTCACAAGCCACCTTTGATTCTGGATCAAAAGCCAAAAAATTATCTAATAAAGCATCACTGATTTGGTCAGCGACTTTGTCTGGATGTCCTTCACTAACGGACTCTGAAGTAAATAAGTAAGGCATTGAATAGTTGCTCTTTCGCGAAAGCGAAACAAAAACAAACTAATTTTTTAAGATGAACCATCTTTGTAAAACTCGCTTGAATCGTAATACCTCGCGTGATTAATAATAAAAATAGGTAGATGTGGCTGTATTGTTTTGCGCAGTACACTGTTTTAGCGTTTTATGTCTCGAATCTAATTTCGGGACGAGGTCGCAAGCAGCCAAATCTTTCCTCTATAATGAAATGCAAAGGTACTACATGTCATTCTTTAATAATACCAATGGTATAAGATTATTAACAACTGCTATAATCAGATCTTATGGCTAAAACGCACTAGCTGCATTTTTAATAAGCTGCTAAAATCCAAAGGGTCTTTGATTACAAGTAGACGAGGAAAAGATCTTGGACTTATGTTTGATCAAAGACACAGCTAGAGCAGCTCTTATCATTAACTTATAAATTAAATAGAGCAGCCAGAAGCTTTTTTTACCTCGTTAACGGCTATCTATACTGCTATCAGAGCAACAAAAGAAATAAAAACACAGGCTATTAATGATCTTAAAATCAATGGATACCATGTTAACCCAAAAAACCCTACAAAATAAATAGGGTAATAAACTCTTAAAAATTTGGAAATAAGAATTAGTTTTGTCCATCTTTGTCATCGCGTTCATAGCCTTACTGAAATTATCAAGAAAGGACGAGGGATCAGACCCATCGACTCCTTAGCAACCCTTTATTTATGTATACCATAAATAGAGAAGGTGCTAAATTCTGCTCACAGCTTTTGTGAGAATAGATGATGCAAACAATAGTAGGTTCATACGACCACAAGTTTCTTTTTTGATTTTTATTTCTGAGCCATTGCTCGGAAACTAAATCTGTATTTCTAATTGGTTTTGAGCTTTATATCAGTTTAACAACGATATGGGGTGTTTCAAGTTGCTCGTTTTCGTTTTATGGTATGGTGTTCAATTTTCATAGCTACTTCTATATAAATGGATTCCAGTTACCTAAAACAAAAAAGCAACATGGTTTTATTCACGCCATCCCATTGTTAAAATGATAAGATTTAAATTTTTAATTTATAAAAGAAACTTATTATGTCTCAAAAATTTTCAACAAATGCACTTCATGCAGGTCATGATGTAAAGAAAAACGGTGGCACCAGAGCAGTTCCATTGTATCAATCCACTAGTTATGTGTTTAACAATAGCGATCATGCTGCACATCTTTTTGCACTGGCAGAACCTGGATACATTTACACTAGAATTAATAACCCTACAGTAGATGTGCTTGAGCAACGTCTTGCTGCGCTAGAAGGAGGAATAGCTGCAGTGGCAACGGCTTCGGGAACCAGTGCTATTTCTACCACTTTATTAACGCTTTTACGCGCTGGTGATCACATAGTGGCGAGCAATTCTCTATATGGAGGTACGTTCAACTTGCTGTCGGTGACTTTACCTCGTTTTGGAATTACTACCACATTTGTGAATCCTAATGAAGAGGATGCCTTTACAAAGGCAATACAAGAAAACACCCGTGCTATTTTTGTGGAGTCTCTTGGAAATCCAAAACTAGACGTACTCGATCTTAAGAAAATCAGTGCGCAAGCAAAAACAGCTCGTGTTCCTTTTATCGTTGATAACACCGTGGCAACGCCTTACTTATTAAATCCAATTGAGTATGGAGCAACTATTGTGATCCATTCACTTACTAAATACATCAATGGTAATGGAACAGCGCTAGGGGGTATTATCATCGACTCAGGCACCTTTGACTGGACCAATGGCAAGTTTCCAGAATTTACAGAACCTAGTGCAGGGTACCACGGGTTGATCTATAGTGAGGCTCTAGAGGCAGCAGCTTTTATTGCCAAAGTGCGTATCGAAGGATTGCGTGATCTAGGAGGAGCGATATCCCCTTTCAATGCGTGGCAAATTATTCAAGGTTTAGAAACCTTGTCTTTAAGAATCGATAAACATTCTCAAAATGCACTGCAATTGGCTCAATGGTTACAATCTAAAGAAGAAGTAGAATGGGTGAATTATCCAGGTTTAGCAACTAGTGATTACCACGATCTAGCAATAGAGTATTTGCCTAAAGGGCAGAGCGGTATTGTGACTTTTGGAGTTAAAGGGGGTTATGAAGTTGCAAAAAAAGTAGTAGACAGTACCAAAGTCTTTTCCTTACTAGCTAATATAGGAGACAGCAAATCATTGATCATCCATCCGGCGAGTACCACACACCAGCAGTTAAAAGAAGAAGATCAATTAAGTACTGGGGTGACTAAAGACTTGATCAGACTTTCTGTAGGTCTAGAAGATCTTACGGATCTCACAGCTGATTTAGAACAGGCATTTGCCGCTATTGATAAAAAAATCTTGGTTTAGATGACTGGTGGTCTAAAATATATCGAGCTTCCAGATTTTAAATTAAAGTCGGGAAAAGTACAAGATATTAGTGTTTCCTATCAGATTTTTGGGCGTGCGTTGCATACGGCGCCCATTATTCTGGTCAACCATGCGCTTACAGGGAATTCTTCTGTGATAGACTGGTGGAGCGACCTGATAGGTGAGGAAAAAGTAATTGATACCACCCAGTTTACTGTAGTGGCTTTTGATATACCCGGGAATGGTTTTGATGGATCTATAGATCATTTGATCTTTAATTATCAAGATTGGACCTTGTTTGATGTGGGTTCCGCTTTCGCGAAAGCGCTTCAAGTATTACATATCTCGTTTATAGACCTAGGACTGGGAGGAAGCATAGGAGGTGCCTTATTATGGGAAATGCTAGCGCAACAACCCGAATTATTTGGGACCATAGTGCCAATAGCCGCAGACTGGAAAGCAACCGACTGGGTCGTAGCTTGTTGTCATATTCAAGAATCTATTCTTGCGACCTCAAGCAAACCTGTAGAAGTAGCTAGACAACATGCGATGACTTTTTATAGGTCGCCGCAAGGATTGCGCTATAAATTTAAAAGGAGTAAGGAAAACACCGCTTTTAAGGTCCAAGAATGGTTGGATTTCCATGGTGTCGAATTAAAAAAGCGATTTTCATTACCTGCTTATAGATTGTTAAACCAATTGTTATGTAGCGCCAATGCTGCTATTCATAGCAATGATAGCATTTTCAAGGCGATCGCTGCATCTCAAACGGCCATCGAGATAGTTGCTATAGATACAGACGGGTTTTTTGTTGCTGATGAAGATCGCAGGACTTATGTTTTGCTGAAAGAAGAACGGGATATCAATTATCATGAAATTTCTTCTATTCACGGCCACGATGCCTTTTTAATCGAGCACGATCAACTTAAGGAGGTACTTTGCAAGGTCATAAAAAACCGATTGTCTAAAACTTCAAAAAGCATTTGTAATAACATCAGCTCACTTCAAAATGCCTAGTGACCTATGTAAAACTTAATAATTTGAAAAACATACACTTATATATATTTGGAATAGGTAATGTGGGGAGTACCTTGATTGATCAAGTACTACAGTCACATACCTTTTTTAGACAGCAACATGGTATAGATCTAAGTATCGTAGGTCTTGCCAATTCCAAACGAGTTTTATTGGATTTAGAAGGAATTTCTAAAAACTGGAAAGATGACTTTGACAATTTATCTGAAGCTCGAGAAGCAGATAGTTTTTATAAGGTTTCCAGTCTTTGTGACGCCACTAAAATTGCTGTAGATGCAACCGCGAGTAAAGAGGTTGCTCAGTGCTACCCAGAGCTTCTAGAAAATAATTTTAATATAGTAACGGCAAATAAAATTGCCAATACGTTGTCACAAGATTTTTACGATTTGATACGGGTATTATTGATCAAAAAGAACTTATGCTTTGAATATGAAACGAACGTGGGTGCAGGATTACCTATTGTGCAATCGATTCATGATTTGTATAGTAGCGGGGAGCAATTATTTGCAGTAAACGGGGTGTTCTCTGGTTCTTTGAGTTACATCTTTAATCGTTTTAGTGAGGAACAAATACCATTTTCTGAGATTGTTATCGATGCCTTAAAAGGCGGTTATACCGAGCCAGACCCTAGAGAAGATCTTTCTGGGAATGATGTGGCAAGAAAGTTATTGGTTCTAGCTCGTGAAGCAGGATTAAAACTAGAGTTTGATGATATAGAGATACAGAACTTGGTGATTCCATCACTGAGAACAGCTTCGCTATATCAATTTTTGGAAGAGGTAAAGCAACTAGACGCTGTTTTGCAAGAAAAGAAGGAGTCTTTAAAAGAAGGGGAGGTCCTAAGGCATTTAGGCGAATTGGACGTTCTTCATAAAAAACTTAAGGTATCGCTTAAGGCTGTAAAAAAAGAACGTCCTGCGGGTCAGTTAAAAGGCAGTGATGGTTTTTTTGAAATTTATTCAGAAAGCTATGCGGCAAATCCCTTAGTGATCAAAGGTGCTGGTGCTGGAAAGGCGGTTACCGCTCGAGGTTTGTTAGCTGATATTATCAAGGTGAGTAAAGCGTCTCAGGAAGTTTTAGTGTTTAGATAATTTAAATGGATCAAGTGATGGGTCATAATTTCGCTTTCGCGAAAGCGAAATAACTATTAATCTATTGTGCTATACTAAAGGCAAATGTGCTGCTGTGGCATAATTCTGGATGTACTGAAATCACTCCACTCCACTGATGCACTTTTTTTTAGAGCAGCAAGCCCTATTCCATGTCCCTTTTGGCCGTCGCGATTGTATCTACTTGACTTATATTGTGCAATTTGTAGCGTATGTTGATGGAAAGTTAAGAATCGTATTTCAGACATAGCATAGAATAACAGAAAGCATTAGATTTGATGATGCTCTCAAGAAAAACTAAATACGGTATAAAGGCCCTCTCTTATCTTGCAAAACAGGAAAGCCGCTCTCCCATAGCAATTGCATCTGTAGCAGAGGCTGAGAATATTCCTCATAAATTTCTAGAAGCAATTCTTTTGGAATTGCGAAAGAATAGCATTTTGGGTAGTCGTAAAGGGAAAGGTGGTGGATATTATTTGATGCAAAGTCCAGAAAAAATCAGAATGTCTACGGTTCACCGTATTTTAGAAGGCCCCATTGCAATGCTTCCTTGCGTGAGTCTCAATTTTTATGAAAAATGTGAGGACTGTGTGGATGAAGACGCTTGCTCGGTGAACAGGCTTATGATTCAAGTAAGAGATAATACCCTTGCTGTTTTAGAAAATCAAACGTTACAAGATTTGATTTAATTTCACAAACAAGCTTTTTTTTAACAGCACCTGTGTGCTATTTAGTAGTATATTTTAATGCTTTTATGCAGTTGACCGATGAAATTTGCGCAGCTCTATCCTGTGTTTGTAAATAGTACTCGGGCAACGTGGTGGATCAATTTATTTTAATGGCCTTGCTCTTAAAAACCCTAGTGGCTATCAAACTTTTTATCAATCCCGGCGGCATCAAGACTTTCATGGGTATGGTATAGGGTCTGCAAGATTGGTTTTTAAGGTAAAATGGCGATTTTGTAAATTATACCTGCCTTTATTGAATTAACTTTAATAAGAAGCTTTTAAAATAACTATACGATTTTACCCTATCTGACTTGTAGGGTTTAAATAATGCGGTATATTCGCAGTGTTAAGTTTTAACAAATTGTTTTGGATAGGTCAAATACCGCGAGTTGCTTACGATATTAAGATGGGCTGTTTTCTTATTTTAACATCTCGTGGTTGACCGTTCAAAAAATCCCATCTCCATCTTTTATGATGGATTTTTTGTTTCTACACGTTTTTTAAAAGGAATCTTATTTCAACTTCTTCCCACAATCATAGAATTCCGTTAATCATTTGCTTAACTAGGGAATGATGACGACCTTTGCGTCGCTAAAATGTTAGCGTTAAAGTTGCTATGAAACAAGATATGATTACGACAGATATATTAATAATAGGTGCTGGACCTACAGGTCTATTTGCTGTTTTTGAAGCTGGATTATTAAAGCTCAAATGTCATTTAATTGATGCACTAGCGCAACCAGGGGGCCAGTGTTCAGAATTGTATCCTAAAAAGCCTATTTACGATATTCCAGGCTTTCCAGAAATTCTTGCAGGTGATTTAGTGACTAATTTGATGAAACAAATTGAGCCTTTTCAGCCTGGTTTTACCTTAGGGGAGCGAGCAGAAACTATAGATCAACTCGAGGACGGGACTTTTATAGTGACCACCAGTAAAGGAACCAAGCACCATGCAAAAATAGTCGCTATCGCTGGCGGATTAGGATCTTTTGAACCTCGTAAGCCTGCTATAGAAGGAATTGCCAAGTATGAAGATAAAGGTCTTTCCTACATCATTAAAGACCCAGAAGTTTACAGAGATCAAAAAGTGATTATCGCTGGCGGAGGAGATTCTGCGCTAGATTGGTCAATTTTTCTTGCTGAGGTGGCGTCTGAGGTAACGCTGGTGCACAGAAGGGAAGAATTTAGAGGGGCTTTGGATAGTGTAGAAAAGGTTCAAAAATTAGTAGATCAAAATAAAATAAGGTTAATCACTCCAGCTGAAATTTTAGATATCAAGGGAGCAGATCAAGTAGAATCTGTTGTACTACAGCATAATGATGAAGCTAAGCGTATGGAAGTTATCGAGTGTGATGCGTTTATACCTTTATTTGGATTGGCTCCTAAATTGGGCCCTATAGCAAAATGGGGACTTGAAATTGAGAAAAATGCGATCAAAGTTGATAATACATTGGACTATCAAACGAACATTCCTGGAATCTATGCTATAGGAGATGTCAATACGTATCCAGGTAAATTAAAATTAATTCTCTGTGGTTTTCATGAAGCGACTTTGATGTGTCAAAGTGCTTACCAACGTATTTTTCCGGAAAAGCGTTATGTTATGAAGTATACAACGGTAGGTGGTATCGATGGTTTTGACGGTTCTCGTAAAGAGGCAGAAAAAGCGGTTGTTAAGAAAATAGGAAACCACTAATGTCTGATGTAACTATTACGATCATTGATAGAGAAGGAGTAGCACACCAAGTACTCGCTCCAACAGATATGAACATGAACCTGATGGAAGTTTGTAAAGCTTACGAGCTGCCGGTACAAGCGGTTTGTGGTGGCATGGCAATGTGTGCCACTTGTCAGTGCTATATCATGAGCGATCACGACTTAGGAGAGCGCAATGATGACGAGCAAGCGATGCTCTGGGAGGCAGAACATGTAAAGGATAACTCTAGATTGGGTTGTCAAATTCCCATTACCGAAAATCTCGAAGGTTTAATTGTCGAACTGGCACCAGAGGATTAATCGCTAGAGATCTAGTGATACAGAACGCACAGATTTTCCATAGAGGAACGTCCTACCAGCGTTAATGTTCAAGAAACATGGCAAGGCAGGTTGATTATTCCTAAATAATTACTTCAACACTATAGGAAGCTCTGTTCTGTAAGTGCCCCATCCAGTTTTTAAATGAACGGTGTTGTCATTATTAGGAGAGTAAAGTGTGATGCTTAGATGTTCAAGACTTTCTTCATTCATGGTAACAGGAACACTTACGGTTACTACGTCCATTTCAGGTTGATGAGAATAATTTCCCCACCCATCATTTTCTGAATTGATGTGAAAGGTCCATTCGTTTTCAGTAGGGGTTACCACTACAGAATAACGTCCAGCTTTAATCAATTTCCTACCAATCATCGCGTCTTGCATTAAAAGAAGTTCGGTACTCTCATTAGCACCGAGTCTCCAAGATGCGCCATAAACGGTAATGCCTTCTTTCTTCTTGTCTTCTGTGGTGAAAATGTTGCGACCTTTTAAAGAAGGACGACTGTAAAGAACTCTAATTTTAGGTGCACTTATACCTTCTCTAAAAGCGCGTTTTGCTGCATCTGCAGGGAAGAAAGCAGCATCCATTGGGCTATTGTCTGTTTTGACGAAGTCTTGTGCAAAAAGGGATGAGGTAGATAGAATTACAGCGAGTAATAACATATATGTTTTCATGATTGTGATTTTTTATAAGGCTTTAAAAATAAAGACATCCTATCAGTAAAGAGTCACTTTAACAA
>Ga0136655_1001052_pt1 | contig 12615 bp, 5 predicted proteins | sample CPBDNA_2_FD_94863 | JGI IMG/M metagenome (GOLD analysis project Ga0136655, IMG submission 94863) | Freshwater to marine salinity gradient microbial communities from Chesapeake Bay, USA - CPBay_Spr_15_0.8_DNA (version 2) | ecosystem: Environmental > Aquatic > Marine > Coastal | place: USA...
CATTTTGTGTCACGTATGACAAGTGAACTCAGGAACCATGCTATAGAATAATAAAGCTAATGAAAATTTAAAATAGGTCCAATAAGACTGTTTCCTCTGAACGCCCGATTATTCGGTAACTTACTGTATAATTATTCGATAAAAATCGTGAAAAAAAGGCGAATAAAAAATACGGGTTTTGATTCCGTACACCGAATCTACTATTACCTTTTTACCGAATAATTTTTTTTTTAAATTTTCCGATACGAAATTTAAATTATTCGAATAAAAAAATACTGAGCACCGAATAAATAATCCAAGAATAATTCTATACGTAACACTGTAAATTCCTTTTTTATTGATAATTTTTTTTTTGAACACCTCTCTATATAGAAGAAATTTCACTTCTAATCAAAAATAAAATTATTAGGAAAAATATTTTCATTATAAATTATTAGACGAAACTCTAAATTTTTCTTATAACTTTAGTATAAAACAATTAAAGAAAAATATTTTTACCGAATAAAAATTCATCTTCCACCGAAAAAGTTTTCTTCAAGAAATATTAATGTTATTCATCGTAGAATCATTACAATGCTATTTACCCCCCCAAAAAAGTAGAATTGCAATATTATCAAAATCGAATAATTGTTCAGAAAATATGTAACAAATACATTTAAATATTTAATATCTAAACATCTAACAATCATATACTGTATTATTCATGAGATCATTATAAGGCATTGTGAATTGCTGTTGATCATCATGTTCTGCCAATGCAACTAACCCTTTTTCTGTTTTAATCATTGAAAGTAGATCCTTTTCGAACAGTTTACCGGTTTCACTTTTCTGATCATTTGCAGCTAGATGACACAAACGATTGTACTCAGTCATTCCTTCTTGACTCCACCCATCCAATGATCGGTAATACTTAGTCTCAGTATACAAAGTCAACTTGCAGCTTTTATTATTAGTAAGTCTTGTTGTATTATCCTCATTATTGTTATCTTGTGATTGATGATTCCGATTTCTCTTGTCAGCATTGTTGATTTCGTCCTGAGCTTGTTTCGTCCATTTATCATAATTATTCTTGATTTCAATCAGAATGTAACCCTCCAACGATGGTGAAAAAATCTTAGAAACAGTATGCTTATGCATGTTATTAGCATAGATTCTAACACTTCCCACACTTGGCAAGAAATAAGAATAGAACAAAAAGCAACTTTTATTTTCAAGAGACCTAATGTCCTTGTCTTTAGTATAAGAACCTCTCATTGCGATGAATTCTTCAATTGATGGCATACCGTAAGTACATGGATCTTTAGGGTCCCATTCATAATTAAGTATTTGTCCCTTTACAATTTCTAGAAAATGTAAAAAAAATTCAAAAACATGTTAATAACTCAAAATGCGGTACCAATGTATGAAATTAATAAAAAAAAACTCACCAACAAATTTTCTCCTCAAAGCAGAGTGAACCACATTCCTTTGTTGCTTCAATGTTTTACGAACAACATGTTTGTAGCATTCCCAAAACCCTTCTCTAGAATTACAGTCAATGTTTAGTCTGTCCATAACAAACTTACCAATAGTTCCATCTGTTTCGTATCCATCTAAAACATGTGTATGACGAATGAATTGAATCCGTTTCCATAGTTCGAACTTAACTAATTTCCGAACATGTCCTTCCTGAATGGGATTTAACTCCAATTTTTTGGCTCCATTTAAACGAGTTTTAAGTTTCTCAATTATACTTTGTTGATTTTCAATAATTCTTCGTAAATCTTCATCTGACATCAAATATTTTTTATTTCTTGCGAGACTATTTGTTAGATCACTGTCTAGACTTACTTGTTCAGCACAACTTGTATTAGCACCTACAAATTCTTTAGGTATGCCTGCTTTGTTATCATTAAAACTCCCTTTCCTACCCAGCAAAGACCAATGTGAAGTTAATCTTTTATTCCCATCTTCACCTAATATTGAATCATCTTCCATTTCTTCATCATCTTCATCAACCTCTGCTTCATCATCTTCTTCGTCTACGTCAATTTCATCATGTAATTCATCTTGTAGGTCTTCTTGTAGGTCATCTTGTTGTAGGTCATCTTGTAGGTTATCTTGTAGTTCATCTTCATGTTCTTCATGAAGTATCTCATCTTCATCAGTACCATCTTCGTCGTATAATGTTTCATCATTAACAAAATTTCTCCTCCTATTTTTTTTTTCTGTAGAAGACAACAGTGTTTTTGGCTGTTTCTTTAATTGTGCATGTTGTAAATCTTGAGAAGATATCGAATTTTGAGACAAATGTTTCTTAGTGGAATATTTCGAAACTGAAGTACATTTTTTCTTTACTACCTTATGATTTGAGGTAATGGATCCTTTTACTATACGGTTTGATATTAATCAACTTTGACAAGTTAAAAAATTGTTTTTGTATTAATACATTATGCAATTGATTAATATGTAACTTACCATTTTTAATTTTTTTCCCACTTCTTAGTGCTTTGCTGGAGGATGATTTGGAATTATCACTATTACTACTACTCCATGTGTTTCGGAGTCCCTTTCCTCCTGATTGTCTTCTCCGCTTGGGTGGCATCGCTGCTCAAATTTTTTGGATTTCGTTTGATTTTCGTATACAATGAATTACTAAATAATATTCTGTATCACTATGTGCACTATTATAGTTAGATTTTATATAAATTTTACCTACAAGATTTTATTCATGTTTCTTTTTTGTGTAGACTTTATACGGTGGAACTTTGTTATAACGTAATATCTTTACTGTGGTGTTATTATTGTAGTAAAATTAGGTAAGTGAAATTATAGTACAGTTATAACATATTTAATATTTTTATGTAATTTGTACCTATTCCTTGTATTAATAAAGTCTTGGCGCGTTAGAGTAAAAAATATCATAGCGCCCGAAAAAAAATTGATAATTTTTTGGGATATAACTTTTTTCTTATTTCACATAAAATATAAATATAATTTTTTTTTAAAAAAAATTATTAATTTTGAAACATGTCTACATGTCCAAATTGCCTTAAGAAGTACAAATGCTTATCAAGGCATTTATATACTTCATCCTGTATTACAATAAGATCAAAGTTAGTAAATAAAAAACGATTCGTCTCTTCCAAGCACAAACGTCAACCACAAAGAAAACAATGGTATAAAACAAATGCCACATCGGCTAATGAAGATAACATGTGTTTCCAATCAAACAGTAATTATGACACCAGTTTTCATGTAGAAAAAGGAACTGAGGAAAATTATAGCAACTCCATTATTGATCAGGAGGAGAAACTGCATTCTAACACAAAGGATCATTCATCGGAGAATAACATGATCTTACTATATGAAAAGTTGAAACACAATACAAATCAAAATTATGATCCCAATTATTTTGTATGGATCGAATTGTTAAAAATACTTCAAGAACTAAATGCTCCACTGAATGCATTCGATAAAATAATGCATTGGGTGACAAGATCAAAAGCAAATGGATATGAATTTAACAATATATTTCCAACAAGGAAGTCATTGATGAAAGAACTTAATGATATGTTATGTGCAAATAACTTGAAACCAATCCAAAAGGAGGTATCATTATCTGACACAACAACTGAATTGGTTACTACATTTGATTTTGAAAACATGTGTTTTTCCCTATTAACAGATCAAACTATAATGAAAGATGAAAATTTTAGTTTTGTTAATGACGATCCTAGAAACTTTACTAGATCAACAAACAAGAAAATAACATGCATTGAAGATGGATTAGTGTATCAGAACACAGCCAATTCCATCTGTAAAGAAAAAAATGATTTTTGCTTAGGTATAAAGCTATTCATAGACGCAACTCATACAGATGTTCATTCAAATTGGGTTTTGGACCCTGTAATGTTTACATTCACATTCCTCAAAAACGAAGTTACAAGACGACACAATGCATGGAGGCCTATTGGTTTCATCAATAATCAAGGAAAAAGGAATAGTACCAAAAGTCTTCAACAAACACCAAAAGAAAAATTGCAAGATTTTCATACACAATTGGATATTATACTACAAAGTTTACAGAATTGTCAACAGAAAGGGGGTTTTGAATGGAACCTTAAATACAAGAATGTTTGGTATCCCACAAAAATGTTGCCTGTAATTATACTTATTGTCGGAGATGCACAAGGAAATCATAAATTGTGTGGAATGTATAATTCATTTTATGGAACCTCTCGTGTGAACCATAGTTGTGACTGCCCATGGAATCGTACTGATGATGAGAATGTCCAATGTGACTTTATATCTCATCAATATGTCAAAATGCTGTGTGAAACAAATGATGAGAGTGAACTGAAAATCATTTCCCAGCATAATATAGTAAATGCATTTGACAAAGTTTTGATTGGGAATCACCCAGCCGGGTTAAATGCATTAATGCCTGCGGAAATACTTCATCAAATGTTCTTGGGGGTTGTTGAGTACACTTTACAGGGATTTCTTTTTTTATACTCCAAAAAGGGAATGGCTCGTTTAGATAATTATGGACGTGCAGTGTATCCAATTTCAATTCATAACAGTGATAGAAGTATACCTAATTTGAGTTGTCAATATGGATATACAAGTTTAACAAGACAGAAAGGATCAGACCGGGTAGGTCTGTGTCTCACTATTTTGTTGTGTTTATCATCAGATGTTGGAAATCAAATTGGTACAGGTTGTAAAAAATCACCCAGTGATAAAATAAGGAAAATGTATAGAAGTTTGTTTCAAAATATTCTATTGTATATGGAATGGTTGAGCCAGACATCATATGACACAATAAGTTTGAAAAGTTATGAGATTCGAATAAAAATGTTGATGAGGCATTTAAGGATATTAGTTCATCGAGAGAATAACAAAGGTTTGAAGGTTGGTAAATTCCATGAAATGTTGCATGTTGTTAGAGACATTGAACTTTTTGGACCACCATGTGGTTATGACGGAAGACCAGGTGAAAGTTCACACAAAGACACTAAGAAGTGTGCAGTGAAAACTCAAAGACGAAAGAATGTGTTTGAGTATCAAACTGGAGTTAGAATATATGAAAGTCTTCTAATCAGCAAGGCAACTTCTGTTATTTTACCCAAAAGTGAAAAGGATACATCTAATCATGACCCGTTATTCAAAGAAGGTTTGTCAGAATTGACTTCTACATCACATTATGTCATTTTCAAAAATGATAATGGAGATACTGTACAAAATTTGGTTGAGACGACATCTGACTCTATTAACATAAATGGAAAATCCATAGCATTTCATCAAAAAGTTTCAGACTTCATTTTGACACAATTACTGCAGCAGAATATTTCAGGAATAATAAATTGCAGAACCTTTCTAAGACTGTCAAATGACTTGCTTATCCGATGCACCCCAAAATACAATTCCACAAATGGTCACTGGTACGACTGGGTTTGGATTAATTGGGAATATGACAATGGATCAACAACTATTGTTCCAGCACAGGTTTATTCTATAATTGATTTGAGATCGATTGACAATGATAACCAAACATTAAAACCAGGATTTTATGTATGCATTAGGTCAATATGTAAATATCCTGTGCCAAAGTGGAAAAATTCTAAAATTATCTACTCTGGTTCGTTTGAATCAAACCCTAACAGCAATAATATCTTTCGACTAGTTCATGTGGAAAATATTGTTAAAGGATGTTATGCAATCCCAGACTTCAATTCTTTTGAATACTCGATTTGGAACACTTCAAATTGGTTATTTGTTCTACCAAAAAATGAATGGTCTAAACTTTTCTGAATATTAAATCATGTCTTTAAATGTTATCTTGCCAGTAATAAGTCTCCTTCATAATTATTATTTACGAACTGATCATAAAATTTAGATCCATGTGTTTGGAAATGATCTAGGACTTTTTTTTTCACATTGAAATTTAATGCAAACCTTATTCCGTCAAATGATTGTGCACAATGGTATATTCTGTTGAAAAATCCTATCTGTATTCTACCATGTTGAAATGGTACATCATATATTGGTGTTGTAGTTTTATGTTTTGGATCGTTTTCAAAATATAATGTTGATCCACCTGATTTGACACTACCAAAATGAAACACAGCGTTTATTATATCACCTTCATCTATATGTATCTCCATGTCATTTTCACCATTTGATGTTGTGATACTCAATTGTGTAAAAAATGTGTCTGATAGGCGCAAACTTTTTGGGACAATTGATTTGACCTTTTTCAATTCTGAAATAACATGTTTGTGAGAGGTTTCATCAATGCTTTCCAAGTATATCATAACATATCGTTCCATCACCTTTGCTAAATTGATAAACCATTTTTTTTTCATTAAAATCCAACCATCTCCATATGGCTTGCAAGGCTTATAAGGACGGGGAAGAATATGACAGGTTCCTTCATGAAAAAAACGTGGCCATTTTGTTGCTGTTATGGTACTTCCAATTCCATACATTAGAGTGTCTTTACTTCGTTTCTTACTACTATAGGAGCCTTGTACTGCAATGTAGCAAATGTGCAACAATCCGTAACCAATGAATATTTTTAAAATACAAATAGTTGCCAATTCCAATCTCAAATAAATTGAATGTCAAAAAATGACATTTTTCGTTTTTTGCACTAATTAAGAAATATCGAATAAGATTTATTTTTTGTTAATATATTAGATGTTGTCAATATAATTTTCACTACAAAATTAAAGAGAGAAAAAATATGTCTGTGAGCTCACCTAGCAATTGTGAAAGAACAAAATAAAGATTTTGTTAGAATAATTTGATATCCCACCTTTTGTTTCTTTTTCTTTGACAATCCTTGTAGTTCAAGTAGTTTTGGATGTTTTTTAGGATCTATTACCAGCGAGTACAAACCAGGGTATAACACATGCAGAATGTCAATCATAGCTTCATGATAATAACATCTACTTTCCCATTCAGTTAGATGCTTATAAAATTCTATGATATTTGTAAATTCACATGAATTGCATTCTTTGAAACCAACTTTATCATCATCAATGGGGTAATGGTAAGTATATTCTTCATCCAAATATGATTTTCTCCATTTTCGAAATCGTTTGGAACAGGGACATTGCATTTTCATGGTGAGATTATCAACATTTGTACCAACATAATCAAGATACTTGCTTTTCACCATTATATTTTGGATGCCGATATCCCAAACTGGATTCAACACTACCACTGCTGATATAAAATGCTGCAAAAGTCGATCTTGTTCAATATCCTCTGACTTATTGTATCTACAATCAACATTGTCATAATCATCTTTGCCAAGGTTTGATTGCCCCACTTTTGTTGAGGTCTCTCTCACATGTGTTATCATATATCGTTTAAGAGTAAAACCAATAACATGAAAGCATAGTTCCACATTGTCTGGAGATAATAAATGTAAAGCTTCTTTTTTGAAATACGATGGTAACAATTCATCTTTCTTGTGATCTTTTATTGTTGGAGATCCAACTAGTCTAGAAATTCTATCAAATTCGTCACAATACTTCCCACCTTCAAAAATCCATTCTGCTTCATCTGGGGTTACTGTACAATCATATTTCAATATAGGTTTACTGCTGTAAATTTTTTTTTGTCTACCAGTGTAATTTGGAATTTCATACAAATGATCATATTCCTGTTGTTTCCATTGTGAATGAGTATATACACAACGTTCAATTATCTTTGGAAAATTCGATAAAGGATTTTTCTTAGTTTTGTTCATGGGAGACTTCTGTTTCGATACTTCAATTAATGAACTTGTTTGTTTTTGTTTCACATTTGTTGTTTTTTTGTTTGGAGGTGTCTTTTTTCTTTGCGCTAAGGATGTGTTATTCTGTTTTACTTTTAGAGTCTTTGGTGTTGACTTTTTATTTTTGGTGGTCTTTACGGACAATGATTTATTGCTTTTTAATTTCTGTTTCCTTGGTATAGGAGCAGATCCTCTATGATTTATCGTATATTTGATACCCATTATTCCATTTTCGTCTTCCATTACTTCATTTTCTTCTATTACTTCAATTTCTTCTATGTCTTCATTATCTGTTATTATTTTTTCATTTTCAATTCTCATCGAATCACTATACATTTTACGTAGATATAGATAAGCAATATGATGATATATACAAAGTTTTCCTTTCACCATCATCTGTGTGTAGAAAAGAGTATTATCTCCACCTGTGCAATCGCAGCAAGGAATTGAATACGATTGTGATTCATATTTATGATGTAAAAACTCAAATGAATCCCATATTGTTTTGAAAAACTTATGGCATGGGCAACAGTTAAACACATTATGAACTTCAAGATCTTTTCCTTTGTCATTCTCTTGTTGGACGAAAACTTGCCTTTGATATCCACTGTCCCACAATAATTTATATGCCAAAACATATATGTAGGATAAAATGAATGATTTTGGAGGTGGACAAAATTCTGGATTTATTTTCTCCTGTTTCGAGATCCACTCAGGTATATCCAAAAAAATGCTTTTTATTACAGGAAATTTTTTTTCAATCAACACTTGATTGTATTTTTCACTTGTCCAATATGTCTTAGGTAAATATAAGTCATTTCTTACAAGATCCACCTTCTGTAACAAACCCATTGTCTCCGATTGTAATTGATTTGATTGATACCAATTGTTCTTTTGTAATTGAAGAATTGTCGATGAAATCATATCCACTTCATCAGCATCAAATCCTTGACGATTCAAATATCCTGTCTCAATGATCGCAGGGACTTTTGTTGGAATGTGGTTATGTTCTTGAATTGTGTCAACCTTTGTTTGTTCTTTATCTGCAGAGTTGTCAACTATTAGATCTTCTTTTTCTAATATAGCAGTCACAGAATCCTTTTCGACATCATCTAATAATGATTCGATTACTGGTGTTTCATTTTCTGAAGTTTTGCAAACAGGGGGTACTTGGCTTTCACTTGAATCAGTGTCCAAATCCTTTAAGGAAGACGTGGGACTTTCTTTTTCTTGATTGATAACTTGGATAAAATATGAGTCAAATTTTTCACAACTCATCTTTAGCCGATGGTCTTGAATTATAACAATTTCTTGATTGGTCATTTCTTTAATCCAAAAACAATTCTTTCCAGGGAAACTTAACCTTTGTATGGGCATTTTATAATAGACCATTAATCGAATGGTTTCTAACCTATCCAATAGTAGGTCAAATGTTGATTCCTTGGTGAAATTTTTCTCTAAAAAACCTCTATCTTCAAGATACTTTCTACAATCGATAGCACCAAATGATGGTGTTCTCATAATCTGATTTGCAACAGCCAAAATTTCTCTCTTCAATTGTTTCTTTTTTGATTTCTCTGTATCTATTTGTAAAAGTGATATGTGGCAATTTACTTCTCGGTGTATTACTGACATCAGATTACTAACAATATCCTTTTGTAAAATAGGAGAAAACACAAACATTGTAGTTTGGTCGAATAGAATACCTTGCTGGATTCCCAATACATGTTCATGATATTTTCTTGGTATGGTGTTTCTATTGATCATTGGGTTATAAATTCCAATAGGATATTTTACCATCACAGGATGATATTTTGGATATAGATCTGATCCGAACGGTTGATAATCATTATACTCGCTTATTTGTTCATGAGCTTTCTTGGTTGGACGTGTATTTTGTATATTTGATATAGTTGGACGCTTGGTTTTAGCTTTATCAACCATTAGTTTCTGATCATGGAATGAATGTCGATTGGCGTTTAATGTGCCCAAATTTCTTGGTGAATCAATTGAGGTTGAAGTAAAAGGATTAATTGTGTTCGGATTTCGAGCAAAAGGATTGCTGCAATTCTGATGATACAACGTATTTTTGGTGTTAGTATCTTCATGATGATGCGCCTGAATTGAAGAATGCAAGTGGTGGTCAATATCACCGAAATGAGTTGAAGGTTTTTGATGATTATTATCATCATGTCTTCTGCTTTGGTGGTTTATATCGCCCATATAGGTATAATGATGGTTTCTTTCATCGAAATGAAAAGATTTATTTGGAAAACTAGTATGGTGAGTTCTTTCTCCATGGTGGTCTTCTGAACTGTAATAATGATCGTTGGAATATTGTTTGCTTGCATAGAGGTGGTTTTTTTCACCTGAATACTGTAAAGACAGATTGTTTTTATAATCCTTTAAACTATTATCATTACAGATTCTAGTAGGGGTAACGTATTCGTTGGAACTACTAAAATTCTGCTGGTGGTTTATATCACCAATAGATGAATGACGGTTTCTTTCGTCGAAAGTGCTGTGATGTTTTTTATCACGATAAGAAGAAGGACAGCTTGTATTGTTCAGTCTTGGGTGGTTGTTATCACCATAGGAGATATGATTATAGTTTCTTTGGCCTATATTCCGGTGGTTTGTGTCACCATGATAAGAGGAGTTTTGGAGGTGGTTATTTTCACCATAGAAATGAGGAGTTGAATTCCGGTGGTTATTTTCACCATATGAATTCTGACGGTTAATGTCGTCTGTGTTTTTCCCAGCTATGTTGTCACGTGGTGTTGACAATTTACCTGACATGATAGAACTAGGATCATCCCTCATTATTACCAAAATTGCCTTCTCTCCAAAGATTTTTAAAAAGTTATTTTTTTTTGTAATCCATTACCTGTACGTACGTAGTAGTGAAAAAAAAAATCTGGTATCAGTACGGTACCGTAATTGATTTGTAAAATAAATAAAAAATATTTTGACAAAATTATATTGTTTTCAACTCCAAACAAAAAAATCTCTACGTACCTTCAACTTTTCGTTGTTTGAAAAATTATGATACAAAATTGAAAAAAATGAAAAAAATGAAGTTTCAAACAATGAAAAAACTTGTACTGCAAAATTTGAACGTATATTATCGCGTATGTTAAACGTACGACAAAATGTACTTTGTACACAAAAAAACTACGCATACTCCGTAGTCTTTGTGAAAACCTCGTACGGGACGTATAATGTACAGTACAGAAAGTTTTACTATTTAATAATACAACAACCGTACATGTACTACACCGTACGTTCGAATGAAGAATTTTTTTTTATTGAAGATTCTTTTTAGGTTAACGTTCGTAGGTATACTCAATAGGTATAAGTAACTACCTATGTATTGCAGATATAATAATTTTTATTTTTATTACCCATCTTCGTAAGTATGTAGACCCGCAAAATTTTTTTTAATTTTCGCATTTTACTTCTGATTTCTACATACTAATCACAGACCCATAATTGTATCGTTCGAATGAATCAAAAAATTTGAAAATGCAATCATATTTTTGTACCGTATGCATAAATATAGTACTTTCATATATGTACATATATGTGTTTGAATTTATTATAATTCAAACTTCACACAAACAAAACGGTAATGGTATGTAAAAAGATATATTTAATTTATTATACTTACATAACGTTTCCTTTATTGTACGGTATAACACACTTTTTTTCTACGAGAAGGAATTTGAATTACAGATAATGTGGTACAGATATGCGGTGTATAAATTTTAAAGTTTAAAAATTCGGTTTATTCAGAAAAAAAACACTGTTACAAATGTTAATTATTTGGCGTTCATACTAAAAAAAATTATTTTATTAATTGTTTTTAAATTTGTCGACAATTCAAAACATATTTGTACATTTTTTAATTGGAATACTATTATGAAAGTAATAACAATTTTAAATTGAAGAGAATTATAAATTTATACTGGCATGAAACATTACAATTATTTCTATAGAAAGGTGCATAGGTATTGGACGTACATGGCACAAAAAATTATATTATTTGAATAAAGATATTACATAATTATACTGACTGGCATAGTAATTACAGATACATACTCAACTTTTACCAGATTTCCGACATTTCAAATATTTTTTTTTAATATATTAAAAGTTTTCTTATTACAGTCAGCGTACAGGGTACAGTGGAACTGACACTATTTATAATGAAATGACAAAAAAATCAAAAAATCATAGGAACATTTGCGTACGTATACTGTATGTATTGTGAAAACAGAAAATGATTTAAATTTGAAAATCATTTTTTTCGGTAACTGTAAATATATTTTGATAGTGACTAAAAAAAACTGTCTTCATTTGAATATTACCAGTATAATGATACAGTGTATATAATAATTTGTTTTTATAGAAGATACTTGTTTCTATTGTTATTCGGATTATTATCGAATAATTTTCAGTCCTATCGAATAATATCCGGTAAAAAAATAAAAACCCGGATATTCGGGCGTTCAGAGGTACATTACGTGTCCTCCAAATGGAAGGGAAAAGTATTCTCTGGGATGACACAAAGACGTTGCCAGAAGATGATGATTTCATTACGAAATTTAAATTGAAAGAACAGACATTTCGCAAAGGTTCTAAAAAGATTACAATTCATTGCGTGGTGCAGTCCCGGCTTACGATAAATAATCTAAAGCACTCGGAGCCACTTAGATCATATATTTTTGATAATAATGTATGGATCAAACCGGACTACTATATGGCAAAAACCATAGGTAGCCCGGGTTTCCTCACCCTAATCCATCCCAAAATAACAAATAAAAATCAGTTAGCATTAGAAA
>Ga0136655_1001053_pt1 | contig 12610 bp, 9 predicted proteins | sample CPBDNA_2_FD_94863 | JGI IMG/M metagenome (GOLD analysis project Ga0136655, IMG submission 94863) | Freshwater to marine salinity gradient microbial communities from Chesapeake Bay, USA - CPBay_Spr_15_0.8_DNA (version 2) | ecosystem: Environmental > Aquatic > Marine > Coastal | place: USA...
CGAAGAAGTTTCTATGATTGCTATATCCTGCAACGACGATGATATCTCAAGAAATCTTACAGCACTTGGTTATAATGTAGATCACTTCTGTCCCAAGATTGCTCGTCTACTCCCTATGCGCTTCCGTGTAGTTCCAGATGGGGTTGTGGAAGACATGGATTCATTTTGTAACTTCATCATTAATGACTTGTGGCCCATTGCAGGTAATTTTATATTGAACTTGTTCCAAATGATCTAATATGCTTGCGCTACCAAAACTTTTGCGCTACCAAAACTTTCATCCTTGCAGGCGAGACAGAGTGCCAGGATTACATGGAAGAAATCCAACTAGAGAATCAGTTTCATTTTGGTTCACCCCAAGCGTTTCCAGCAATTGTCTTCACTAATACCTTCAACGCATCATTTGACAAGGTTTGCCACAATGTAGTTCCCGTCAATGAACGCAATCAGACGAGAGACATCAAATGTCAAGAAGAACTCAAAGAAATCATTACCCTGTCAAGCCAAGTGCACAATACCACCTCTACGATTGAGTATCTGTCTGCACTCTGTGAAATCATCGCACCTCTACCACATCCAAAAGTTTCTATACCCTTGCGTCTCAAAGCACGCATATCAGACAAACCTGGGCAGGCTCACAAACACACCAAGGTGAGCATGCCGTCTCCATATTTGTTTTGTAACAAAAATGAACATACTAATCAATCTACTCTCACGTCCCCTTTACCATGAAAAGATTCGCCATCTTGTAGCAGATGTCATGTTTGCAGCTCAGCACTTCCGACATGGAATCATGGATAAACATGGCAATTATCTTGGGACATCAAGCCCAGCTCGAAAAGCAACTCCTAAAGTTCACAAAGAAGATGCAAATGAGACTAACTATTCAGCTAGGATTGAAGACACAGCTCAAGCCCGGAGACACATGTCGAAGGAAAAATCTATCTTTCCACTAGCATCAGGGGACAATAAAGCGGAAGATAGGATCGGGGCACAAGACTTAGTTCTTTCCAGCCAATGCAATGTTCCCTATCCTCATTGGATAGGTGATGGATACTGCGACAAACGTGGAAATTACAACACTGCAGCATGCCAGTTTGATGGTGGAGATTGTTGTGAATTTACTTGCAGAGACGCAAGATATACCTGTGGTGTCGCTGGCTGGGATTGCAAATCAGCTACTGCCGATGAAAGCGAAATACGAATGGCATGCACTGGATCTGCCTATACAGTGGGGGGTAGTGTTTCAGCGGGGGTTGGATCTTTAAATATTGGTGGAGGAGTCGAAACTGCCTGGGGGTACAATGGTGGTGGGGCAAACAAGTGAGTAAAAGTTTACACATCCTGATTTTTTTGTTACAAAAATTGTTCACTTCACTATTCTTCAAACCAGTTTTGGTTATCATCGTGGTATCTATTGGTCTGTTGGTACCTCGGTTACAGGTGACTTTGATTATTCAAGTAATAATAATAAGAGCAAGGGATCATCATCACCAGGCTGGGGTATTGGATTGAGCTTCTCTTTTGGATATTTGGCAGACACTGGTAAAGTGCCAGGATTTGCGCGTGTGGAATCTGTAAGTATTACGATCCTATTCATGGATATGGGGATCAGTTTTATAACAGCATGTAAAAACGATTTCTGGGAGAATTGTGGCCGTGAAAAAAGTTTTGCAGGTGTTTCAATCGAAGTCGGCGTAACTTTTCCTGGTGGATTCGATGTATCCAGATCTACGACCTTTGAGTATGCAAGTGACATTGAGATAGAAAAGGATGCACCAGTCGACTTTTCACAGTGCCCTGCTCAAAAATGGGAGGCGTATATTGGTTCACTATATTCTAAGGGCAACACAGAGGATGCAATAAGTGTGCATTATTTCGGAAACAAAGATGAATTTGATCGTGCCAAAGAGAACCGTAATTTTGGCACACCAGTTGCAATGGGTTGTGGTCATAAACTCACCAGTGGTGGGGGGGTAAACACTGCTACTTATAGAATGGAATTGGAGTATCGCCCATATGCAATTCAAGTTGTGAATTGGGGGGATGATGATTTGTTCATTGATTTTTTGAAACTTACGCGTGGAGAGGTATTCCCTGGTTCTGGCAAAAGGGAAAAGTACCAGTGGGGAGCGCCTGGAGGCAAGGGGTGGGTCATCTCCACAAATAGCAATGATTCAAATAATTGGGAGGGCAAGACCAATCAAGATAGGGCCTACAATTCTTTTACGTTTCGCGTAGATGATGATGGTTATGGGGTGGGCTGGGATGTATCGTCAGGGTCTTGTCGCCAAAACAATGATGGGTTTTGTGATCAGCTCCAGATGACATACCATCTCCAGATTGATGCTACTCATGGAGATGTCAGTGGCGAGCATTCTAATGATGGTATTGAAGTATATGTCGATGGAGAATTGAAGCGTGAGTGTCTTGATTGCGATTCATGTCTTACACTATACTTATACCTGACCAAGTTCATGATGCAATTGCTTTTGCACAGACACTTTCAGTAAGCCCACCAGTCATGAAAATAACTCTATTTCCAAACTCAATTCACATTGACGACCTTCACCTTTTCTAATTTCATTGTAGGCTATTACAAAAACGGGTGGAACAGGGTCAGATTTCAGCATTATCCCAGGTTTGATCACATTGATTTTTATGCGAGGGGTGGTGATGCGGCCTACATTGATCAGGTAATTCTTGATAGAGAAGACTCAGCACGCAAGAGGTGTGATGGTTTCAATCGATTACATGCAGGCAGAGATAATGGAAAAGGATGGTGCCTATCAAAAGATTCTGGTGACTTCAGTAGTAAATTTTGTGGCATGTGCCCTCAATATGGGCCTAGTTACCGTGGTTTTAGGTGGAGAGGAGCAGGAACGATGGAATGTTTTTATCCTGAGAGTGAGGTTGCCGAAATGATGTAAGATCTCTTACATCAAAACTCACTAGAGGGTTTTAACCAATTTTGTATTGTTTCTGGTGGGTTCAAGAGGTTTGTCTCGAGATGAACTACTTTAGGTTTATGTATTCTCCAGGCTACTGCATGAGAGCCGGATCGAAGAAAGGCATGCAGAAATGACCGACAAGATCATTTTGTTCATTTGAAGTGCTATCATTGTACTTTCTAGGAGCATTTGCATTCTAGAGATGGCACTTGTAGGAATGCGTGAGAGTGACCCAGAAGAAGTACAGTAAGAGTCGCACGCAAAATAATTGTTATTTAAGAATACTCATTGTAGAAACTCAAACCTATCAAACAGTACAATTCTCTGGTGGATTTGCCAATCAATGTACTGACAAATGCAACCGTGCCTTCTCCAGAGAAGCATCACTTCAAATTCTAACAACATGTGTCAACGCATGCCAATATAATCCGAGACGTTGGATTAAGCTATGCAAAGCAATCTGTTGTCAGGACCGTAGATTGGATGAGAAGAAGAACCTGCGTGCTGGCGGGGAGACATGATCTAGATATTGACTTGGACATCTGTGTAATGTTGTTACAGAATTATCTCCTGGCATGTTCAAATCTAGATCTTCAAATCTAAGGGCATATTCAAGACATGTTTTACAAGTAGTTTGAATGATCACATAGATGTAAATGACATTAGTTAAAGTCTACTCTTTTCTTTAGCACTGTATAATAATACATTCACACCTAAACGATTATCTACATCGCAGACACCAAATTCTTAAGTGCAACTTGGATTCTTCGTGACTGCATAGATTCGTCATCAGACGAATCATCCTCCTCACCACCTCTTGAGTCTTCCATGTACGACCCCTTATCACTTTGTTGAAAGTCAGATGCAACACTTCGCCTCATCATGGGTTCCTTCAATGATCCTTCCTCACCATAAGATGCCCGGGTGAGAGCCATCATAATTCCTTCGTTGTGAGCCAACAACTCTCTCGCTTCATTGTGCCGACTCATCAGTTCAATAGCAGCAACGGCCGCATCTCGGACTTTTTCAACATCTGCACCTACCCCTCTCGTCAATGCCAATCGACTTAGCGAATTGAGTAAACCATGATGATGAGCCATGACGACACAATTCTCCGGATGTGATGCCTGAGCATGAAATGCCTCGGCAATGCAATCGGTAGATGTCCAAGTGGATGCCTTGACCAATGCCGAAAGCAATGCGCCCTGAGCTATCATTGGATACCGTATCAATTCCGCCATACGGCGCAAAGTCGCCGAACAGTACATCTTGACCTCCAAACCAGTGTGATCCCCCGTTCGGAGGGTAATGGCCAAACATTCCAATAATCCCGCATGATTCGCCATTCGATCGATAGTTTCGGGAATTTCCGAACAGCTCATGTTGAATATGGTTTCGGCGGCATTGGCCCTGGCCTCATCGTGTACACGCACCGGATCATCGGATCCGACCAAATTGGTCAACGCCTCTAGAATCGTCCCATCACGATACCTCGCCAATCGTACCGTATTCTGATCCGAGCAAGCGATATTAAAAATGGTAACAACGGCATTCCGTCTCGTCTCGGGATTGTCCTCCTTGATCAACTTGAGCAGGGTTTCCAATACCAAATCATTACTGGCCATTTCGGGCACGTGATCCGGATCACCATTGGATAGATTCATAATAGCCAATGCCGAGCATTGCTTGGGCACATCGCTCCGTTCGTTATGCACGGCTCGGCAGACATTATCCACCAATCCCGGTTGATGTAGCATTTGCATACGATTCTCCTCGAGGGCGGCCAAATTGGTCAACGTTGCAATGGTATTGAATCGAGCGGCCTCGGTCATGTACAGTCCCGAACCGCTCGTGGCTCGTTCCGCCAATTCCAATCGCTTCTCATACTCATTCTGATGAGAATCATGAAGTAGTGTTGTACCATTATTTCCGTCATTGATAACATCGTTGGGTCGAGCCAAATTCAATTTTTTGTCGGATGATGTAGCAGCCGTCCCCCCGATGACGGGTGCACCCGGTTTCACCCGATTGTAATTATGAGTATCGATAATACGTGTCAGCCAATGCAACATCCCCGAACAAGTGCACATGGCACGTTTCGCCTCGGGGACTAAACTATACATGGCCAGCACCTTGGTAACCTTTTGTACGGATAGCTTATGATCTCGGGTAACGGCGACGGCCGCGGCTCGTTCCAAGCTTCCCGGCACTTGTGCCTTTTCCTGCATTGCCATCCATACGGCTCGTTCGATTCGTTGGAAGGGACGTTCCAATACCGATACCAACAGCGGCAATATCTCGGCGCCGCATTCATCCCACGTTTGGGCAATGGCATCGGGATTGGCCCGATGGACCATTTCGAGACAGGAACATATCATGGCGATTTCCTTATCGTATTCGGCCTGTTGATGTAACTGCGTCGTGGATGCCAAGTGTTGTTGATAGGTCATCATGTGATTATGATTGGTAGTATTGGCCGTATTGCCTTTCAAGTAGTGTCCACCGCTGCTGCTATTCGATAACGAGGATGGTTGTTGTTCCCCACCTCCGTGATGATGATCCTCCATATCCAAGGCCTTGCCAAGTCGTAAGGGTAATCCCAATTTATGATACAAAACATGCGCCGCCCCCTCATGTAACTCGGCATCGTGCATGGCTCTGTCCCTATGATCGAAGAATTCCACAGCCTGAGCCAAGGACGATAATCGTAATGTATTGGGAAGTATGGACATGTTGATGGCATCGAGTAATTGTCGTAGCGGCGAGGGGGGTTGTAGATCATCGTCATCTCCAAGTTCGTTATTGTCGTCTTGTTGAAATTCATTAGAGGAATATTGGGATAACAACGCCTGCGATCGATCGGTGAATGATTGATGAAAGGATACTCCTCCTCCTCCCAATGATGATGATGATCCTCTGGCACTATTAATGTTGTTATCATTGTTATCATCATTATAGTATCCTTGACGTGATTCTTGTCGATTGGTGAATGAATCGGTAAGGGTATTATAAGTATTACTACCCATCACCACGTTGTCATTATTCGAAGAACTTCGATACGACGTGTTCATGGTTTCACCGTAACTATTGTACGAAATGGCATCTTGATCGTTTATTGTATTGGATCGGTATGATGAACGGAGGGAGCTTTGGAGATTGTGAGTGTTGTTGGAACTGCCGCGTAATAGCTGCTGCTGAGATCGTCGTTCGTTGCTGGCGTACGATGTATCGTCGGAGAAACGGACCGAGGATTGGGCGGCTTGTTCCGTGTCGGAGATTTGAAGGGGGTGATCATTGATCATCACCTCCTTCTTGGTCGTCGTTGCCGTTCATGATGGCCGAGGGCCGAGGGCCGAGTACGATACAGGCTGAGGGCTCTGACCAAAAAATACTTTTGTACTTTTTGGGGTTTTGGAGGGGCAGAAATACCAAAAAAGAGTACTCTTTTATTAGAGCGTTCCTATTGTGGAAAAAGATCCCAGTCCGACAATCCCACCTGTCACTCCTTTACACGCAGACCCCCGATTCGCTCGGCAACTGCGGTGGAGCGAAGCGAAGGCCTCCGCAATCCCGGTGCACTCAACCCCCGCTTTGACCCCAGTTGGAAGCAGAAAAAGCGAGCGTTGGAATGAATTTTTCTCGTTTTGGTCAGCGTAGGAATAGTATGTTTTGCTACTCCATTCTCCGATTAACAGATCCCTGTCGTCCCGCGTCCCGGTGAATCTCATCACGCCTCGTCGCAATCAATGGCGTTGCCATTATCGGCTCCTATTGATAATGAGATGACACTGACTGATTCCAGCAAGGGCGCTGTTAGTCGCCTGTCGCCTTGGGGCTGGCTGCTGAATCCTCCATCTTGTCGGATGATTCAATTCAGGGCTCACGGCTCACAGTAGCCTCTATCATCATGACCTCACGCCATGAAACAAGCAACATAGTGGCACGTGATTGCCTTGGCTGAAGGTCTTACAACCGAGGGAGAGACTTTACACAACTCAACCTTGAATTTTGCGATTAAGACAACGCTGATGAGGAGGAATACGACAACTAATACGCTTACCCGGACAAAAGCAAGATGGTGGCTAGTCAAAGTAGACTACAGAAATTATGGGTTCCGAATTGCCACATCACTTTGAACTCAATTTTAGCGAAGCGATCGTGTGTGGTGTGTGCTCCAGTAACCACGGTCTCCTTAGGAAATCATTCAGACTGAGATCCACTTGGTACTTCTCACAGAAGTATTTTTGAGCTAGTGAAAGAGAGCCATGCATTAGTACACGCACAATCTATAAAACTAAACACGAAAATCAAGAAAAGCAGCTCAGGTACATTTTTCAGTTTAGTTTGGCTGGAGAACGGAGAAAGGAGGGAATGACGTCTTCCAATGGGTGGGTAACATTGTCGAAATTTGTGTGCAATTCAAAGGAAGACACAACATTACGTCATGATACAAAAACAATCACTAATAAGTAATGTCAAAGAATAATGACAAATTATAATACTTATTTGTAATAATGGTATATTTAATTACATTAGTAACGAACCTAATCAATAAAGAATTGTTTTGTTGAGTATTATTATGATCTTGCAGGTTGATTGTTACATTTAGCCGCTGATTCTATAACTTGAGTTCAATAATTTTTGCCGTGGAAAGTAAGTTGCTGCATGGAGGATACGACATTTCACACCATACAACTTGCGTTTATTGCATTTGATGACTTTCAGAAAGAATTCATGTTGCTCGAGCATAGTGCGTAGTGGTTCCATGGGCATGGCATGGAGTAGATCATACCGTAAGCAGAAAATCTTCAAATTCCTCCTGTGCATCGGACTCCTCACGCATTTGGTTCGATGGGGAGGGTGGACGTACAAGGAGTAGACGGTGCATCATATAAATAGGCATTGGATCAACGTCAGACGGAGGGTGAATGGCATATATGGCGTCTCTCTGGCCATTGGAGGAGGTCGGATGTGGTTTGGGTCCATCACGCCACAATTGAAACGATGGAGTGCTGATGGCATATCCCTACACACCTGGGCGATGACGCCACGAAGATAACACACCCCCAGCCGCGTTGATTAGGTATACGGCCCGAGGGGGAGAGCTGCATTCCATAGCCGCCGGAAGGGCAATCTTCCTTGGCATGGTTTGGGTCGACGAAAATCAGTGTGGTGGCTGCACAAAGTTAGGCCACTGAACACCGCCGGAAGACGCAGCAGGGGCGCAGCACCCACCAGGCAACCCCTAAGGAGCAACACTTTGCGGGGTTTAATCAATGCAAGCGCTGGTTGTGACGCTGTGGCCATCGACTGCGATGGGGCGGATTTAACATGGTGACGCCCCATGCTTTGAGGGCTTCAGTGGCGTGCTAGGGTCAAAGCGGTTGGGGCATAAATAAATTGTGCATCGGGCGTGCGGAGGGCTCCGCTACTCTCCGCGCCAGCTGGCCAGAGTATCGGGAGTCCGCCGTGTAAAGGAGTGCCCACCTGTAGTGATTGCAAATTAAGGTGGGAGGAAATCAAGCCATAAATTTAGGCTTTAAATTTAGCTAACTTAATAAAGATAGGTCTAAACATCTGAACTTATTCAGCACTGCTGGCTACGCAGTACAACCACAGTAGACAACAGTGTTTGCTTAGGTAACCAAATATTCAATCAATTACTAACTACTTTCTGTCACATCCCCTGTACAACATACATAACAATCCAATTGTTTCATCAACTACAACCAATCCCTTCCATTTAATTAATTGAGTCAGTAATGCTCTTCCCAAGAATCTTCTTTGCATTCATGATGTGCTTGAGATTCTCACGTGCACGGTAAAGGGCTCGCCGTCGCTGATGCCAATGAGCGACAGCGATAAGGTGCCGGCGTCAGAATCTTCTGCGTCGATGCTGCGGCGGAATTATTATTGATGGGTGTTTGTTTGTTGATGGGAAGAGACTGCGTGGAAAGTCTACATGCGTAGATATGTTGTATAACTAGGCCATCTACTGTATTTATATGTATTATATGGTAACTAGACAGCTGATGCGAAGCATGGTACTCCTACCCCCAAACTTTGGGGAGACACACGCTTAAAGATAGGGTAAAGTTAGGCCAAAGTTTAAATACCAAAGTTAACCAAAGGGTAAAGTTGCAATCACTACCCACCTGGGATGGATCCCAGGGAGATAGGGTATCTTTTTGGGGGGACCGTCCTCCTTCCCTGTCTTAGGCTCGTTCTGTCAAGAGATTTTTTGGCCTGTATTTTTAGACGGTATTTCTGTCCGTCGCCCGTCAAATACCGCATGATATCGCGTTCTTGACAGACTCAGATATTCTCCCAGCTCGTTATTCTGTGTTGTTGTTTTGCCCGCCTCTTCATTGGCATCTCCGCTTTGCCAACATGATATCATTTCAGCTGTGTCGTCGCTGTCTTGCCATTATTGGTTATTGCTATTTCTTGTTCATTGCCTATCACTATGGACGATTTAGAAGCCGCCAAGCAGCGTTGCATCGATGATGTGTCCCTTTACATCGATCGAGAAGAGTGGTTCTCCCAGTTGCAAGACGCCGGCGAGGACGTAGGACAAAAGATTAGGACAGCTATTGCCACTGGCTGCAATAAAAAGATCACTCGCAAGATCCGTGTTGGCTACAGCGCCTACCCAACCATCTATCAACTTGCGCATGGCATTCATCAGTTGATGCTTTCTAAGAAGACACAGTACTTTGGAAAGATGCCCAAAAACAATACAGCTCCTGTTCACACAATTGGAGAATGGATTGTTGGGAATCGTCGCATAGTCGGCAGGGGTGACTTCCACACTGGAGCTGACCAGGAGTTTCTAGACCTCACAAATCGCCCCGAACATCAAGAGAAGCAGCAGTTCTACTTCCTCTCCCAGAAAGACGTGATTAGGCACTTTGTCGGTCGATGGGGTGAGACCTTAAAAGATGCATTAACACCAACCATTGATGATAAGTTGCGAGTCGCCCTACTTCTGTTTCATGAGGATTTGAGGGAGTTAAAAATCCCCAAACCCACCCTGGAGCATCTCTCACCGCGAAGCACACCAATTGGAGGTTACTGGCGATTTTTGGAAACAGAGGAAGTACTCAAAAAAAGAAGATAGCGCGGATTCCAGTAACCTCCAAGTTCTCATACCGATTCAGCCCTAGCAAACTGAATCGGCTTGTTTTTCTACCCTCATCCACCAACACAATACCAATAAACCACCATGTCCGCCAAGCCTCCGCCGCTCTAACGCCGCCTCACCGACACAATACCAATACAAATACAAATACAAACCACGCCTCTTCTTCTCAAGTGCAGCGGCAGCCTCCACTTCAAGCCTCTTCTTCTCCAATGTAGCGGCCTCCTCTTCCTGTCTCTTCTTCTCAAGTGCGGCAGCGGCCTCGCCTCTTCTTTTTCAATGCAGCTGCCTCCTCTCATGGCCTCCCTTACTGCGCATCATCGATCTGAACAAATCATCAACCCACTGCCGACCCTGCAGCCTGCTGCTCCGGTTTATTATTGTCTTGTCCTCCAGTGCTGAAGATATGAATATCTTTCACATCAACAACGACGAATTGCCAGCATGTCAAATGATGGATGCTGCTCCGTCGCTGGATGCTGCTCCGTCCCTACCTCCATCCTTTCCTACGTGGTAACAAACAGCCGCCGAACAAGCTTCAACCAGAGCTTCGTTTGAATCATCACCGTACCAATATCGTCCCACCGAGACAATTACTGTTTTCTACCATTCACCATTGCAAATTGTCTATCCTCTATCATTCACCATTGCAAATTTACTATCCTCTACCAATCACCATTGCATTTCCAACTATCACAAGGATGGTTCGAGTAAGCAATGGACTGTTGCTAAAGAAAGTCTTTGGTATTATGCACCGCAATGTGTCTCCGCTATGTTTTGATATGAACAAAGCCTGCACCAGCAGCTCGGCGTCTTCTTTTATTCGGTCTCATTATTTGATGCGCCACTAACACGGCCCGCGCCTTAGCACCAACTTGGAAGAATTTGTTTGCAGCAGCAGAAAGCACAAGCCATTAAGAACAAACATACCTGGTAGAATACGGTGGAGAACGTGAAGTTGAATTGGTGCTAGTTTCCAGATCATTGGTCCAAAAACTACTCAACAATCAACAACAGCAGGGAGATTGCACCGAAGTCAGATTTTGGCTGGTAACCTAACGAACAGCAACAACATGTTTCCGCCACAGAGATGCAATTAAATAAAAGCAAGAAAACAATTTATGTCATCTTTGAGCCCGTCTGTTGTACACATTAGCTTCAATATGAACATAAAATATAATGTCAAATTGATTATAATACAAATCGAAACATACTCTGATGAAAATATTAAGTAACCGCTACAATAGTTATGTCATGAATTAGCAAGAGCATGTTGTGTACATTGTGATATCCAATAATCATCGTGAATCAGCATGTTGCGTACATTGTGATATCCAACAATCATCGTAAATGAGCATTTTGCGTACATTGTGATATCCAATAATCATCGTAAATGCCAGTTATATTAGATGGTTAGAGTTTAATCAATCAACTTTCTTAATTTAGAAGTCGAATACAAAGCAAATGCCAATCATGAGCTCTATAATCAATGCATGCCAACGGCTTGTTAGCTGTTAATATGCACCTGTTACGCATAATGCATTATCAGAGACCCTCTCCATTTGGATGGTTGTTGTGTTCTTGACCGCGAATCGACCAACAGTGATTGTCTGCAATACCCAGAGGCAATGGATTGGTCCTCTTTCGCCGCACATTGATTCAAAGTCAACACCTGTTCCGAGTCTTGTTGCATTCACGCGCCTGTCCGTACAACGCCGTGGCAATGTATACCTCGTCGGCACTGATTACGGCGTCCCCCCGCAATAGCACTTGAATGGCATCAATGGCACTTGAAATGAGTGCAGGTGAGGCATTGGGAAGGTTTAATGCTGGTAAGAAGGGACGTAGGACGTTGTGCGAGCGAAAGAGCGCCGTGGTGAAATCCCGTCGCTGCTACTGCTGAGACGTTGTTGGTGACGAAGATGAATGGTTGTCAGACTTCGATTTCGATTGACTAGTCGGGGATTTGGAGGCACCGTCACGACGGACGGCGGCGACGTATTGGGTTTGGACGGACCGGAGGTGGAGGATGGCTCGTTCAGAGGCCTCCTTGACTTACTGTTCAGTTAAAGTCGTTGGGGTCATTTGGAGCAAATAGTACTGTGATGGTCGAAGAAGTACAAACTCCATGATGAATAGGATCGCCTGGTACTTGGTAAGAGTCAAGAGTCACGATGCAATGGAGCATAACTGAAGCGCCTTTGAGCAGCTACATTCCACATGATTACGTCGGTGATGGACGCGTGTGTATTGCCCATGATGAGGTGTAGGTGTGGGCAGTGGTGGAGGAATGTTCGCCATGGTTCATGGTTGTGCTTGATTTAATGATGGGATAGCGTTGAGCCCGCAGAGGCGACAATTTCGTGATTTCAGTTTGCTAGGGTAAAATTTATATGTGTTAGTAGAGGTTATTAGGTCCAAACCCCCCCCCCCCCCCACCCAACCCACCACCCCCCCCCCCTTCTCTGCCCCCCCCACCCACCCCCGACCCCAACCACACCCCCCAACACCCCCAAAA
>Ga0136655_1001060_pt1 | contig 12581 bp, 10 predicted proteins | sample CPBDNA_2_FD_94863 | JGI IMG/M metagenome (GOLD analysis project Ga0136655, IMG submission 94863) | Freshwater to marine salinity gradient microbial communities from Chesapeake Bay, USA - CPBay_Spr_15_0.8_DNA (version 2) | ecosystem: Environmental > Aquatic > Marine > Coastal | place: USA...
AGAAGTAGATCCTAAGGTACACGATGAACTCAAAGGCTTCAAAATGGAAATCAATTCCTTTGGGGAGATTTCATCCTCTTTCTCCATCGACAAGATCAATGAGTTTCTCAATAAAAACGTCGAGGATAAAAAGCTGAAAGATCGAGATGATTTGGACGAGCCAAAAACAGGCAAAAAGCCCAAATCTTAATTTTCTTAAAAATCTCAAACTAAAAGCTCCAAACTGGAGCTTTTTTTAGTAAACTTAGAAATATATAACTAAGTGCTAATTTATGAGGCTAATTAAAGGTTTTTTCACACTCGCTTTATCAGCAATTTCCTTAATCGTCTATAGCCAAACCGGTTCGGTCAAAGGTCAAGCAATCGACCAGCAAACCAAACTCCCGATTGCCAACACCCACATATTTATCCCAAACACTACTTACCAAACGTATGCAGATTCTGTGGGTAATTTCTTTTTGCCTAGACTCCCTTCGGGAAAATGGACGCTGCTGATAAAGAATGAAGGTTGGGAGAGTTTTTCGAAAGCGATCGTAGTCAATCCAAACGGAACTACTGTCCTCCCTGTAGAAATGGCACAAAAGTCTAGCTTTGCCGCAACTGAGCAGGGCCTGTCCAAAAGCAAGCGGAGCAAACTGATGGATCAAGCCTACGAAAGGCTACTTGGAAAAGACTATAAAGCGACTGAAATCCAAATCTTAGATGAAGGTGCTAACTTGATATTTGAAGAATTGGCAGACAAATCAGTCCGAATATCCTCCTCCGGGCCATCCTACATCACCAATAATGCGACCGGGTATCTTGTCACCACCTACTTCGAGCCTTTTCTGATCGAATCTGATCAGCGACCAGTTACCTCGCAGGTTTACTTCGAAATTCCAATTCCCGAAGGGGAAAAAACAGATGAGGCGCGTGCTAAAAGACGGTTGGAAATTTTTAATAATTCGCCCCAAAAATACCTTTCCCTACTCATGGAGGGGAAAGTTGATTCATTTGAGCGAAACCCAAACCCATCAATTACGGCTTCCTCAGGCAAGGGTGATTACTTTCTGTCCTTCGAAAAACCTGTGGAAATAACACTTCCTAACGGGAATAGAGGCAGTATTGACTATCTGGGAGAATCTCTGGAAGTCAAGTTAAACGGAAGTCCAGTCAGTAATGAGCAGCTGACATCTGGGGGTTATTTTTCAACTATTAATCCGGTGTTTCAGCTTCCCTCGGATGTATTTGGCGATCGCTTGATCTCATTGGCCAATCTTGAAAAAACTCCACAAAGCATGCAAGAAAAGGTCATGCTTCAAACTGACCGGAATCACTACCTGAAAGGAGAGACGCTTTTTTTCAAAGTAAATATGATCTATGCCGAACCGCTACTAGGTCCCAGCCTCAGCAAGGTCCTCCATCTAGAGGTGATCGATACGACTGGATATTTGGAACTTCATCAGGTATTTCCCATCAAAAGTGGGAAGGCATTTGGATCTATTGTACTACCCGTAGGACTTGATCAAGAAAACTACTTTTTGAGAGCCTATACTTCTTGGAGCCTAAACTATGGCGATCAAAATAGCGCATTCATCCCGATCCAGGTCCATGATCCTAGCCTAATACCGCGATCAGATCTGCCGAAACAAAACTCGGTAGGGGTTTCCATTTTTACCGAAAAACAATTTTACGGCCCTGATGAACCCGTGAATTTGAATATCATGGTTCAAGATCAAAAAGGAAAGCCCATCACATCGGATCTAACGATCAGCATTTTAGACCTTAGTCAAGGTCTTCCGGTCTCTACTTCACAGGACCTAAGTGAGATTGCTAAAATCCAAACGGTCGATTCCTCCAAAAGTCTTGCTGATTTTAAGCTTCCTCTAGAAACAGCCTATAGTGTGACAGGTTCAGTAACAAATGGTGCGTCCACCTCGATGGACGGAAATGTAACGGCACTAGTCAATGCGCTTCAAAATATGGAAAAATATAAGCTAGATAAGGATGGCCGCTTTGTCATTCCAAACTTAGATTTTGAATCCGAATTTGAAATAGCCATCAAGGCCGAATCAAGAGATGGTATGCCGCTAAGAGATATTTCGCTGGATATTCAGCGATTTCCGCACAATGGAGCACTCCCGAGCTATGAATTTCCAGAATTGATCAAGACGAGCACCCGTCCATTGACGGTGGAAGAAATCCAAGTAAACATGCAAGAAGGTGAGATCTTAATGGAAGAATTCACTTTGGAAGAAGTGAAAGCAGACCCTAGAGGCGCGATGATCTATGGAACCCCAGACAATGTGGTAGATCCTGCTAAATTTCAATTGAATGGAAATACCGCACAGTTCCTTTATTTATTATCTGGGCAAGTACCAGGAATGATAGTCTCAGGAAATCCTCCTTCAGTCCGATTCCGAGCTGGTGAGCCCTTGGTGTTTATCGATGGCGTTCCGATCAACTTCCCCTCAGGAACGACTTTAGGAGGAGGCGGACCTACGGGTAGATCAGTGCTCCAAGTCATCGAAGGAATCAACGTCTTTGCAATAGATCGTGTAGAAGTCATCAAGCGGTTAGTTCCTTCCCTTGGTGATGCGGGAAGGAATGGAGTCATTTCCATTTTTATGAAAACGGGAAAGGACTTGGAATTGGCCAATGAAGCCAAAAGAAATAACTTCACCAGTTTCAAACTCTCAGGCTATCCCATTCCTAGCAATTTCCAAGATATCCAAAAAGTGCAACTGGAAAACCCACTCCTCAGAGGACTAATTCCTACTCTATATTGGAACCCTGAGGTGATTACTTCCGAGCTGGAATTAGCCAAAAAGGTCCAGTTTAAGTCTTCTGAATCTGGAGGTCCTATGTGGGTAGAAATTCGAGGAATCAGCGAAACTGGCGAAATCCTGACTGGCTCATTTCTGATCAATGAACAAAAAAAATAAGGAAGCTTTATATTTAGGCTTTCTTAAAAGCTAAGAAACAAAACCAGCTAGTAGTCATGAAAAAATTAGTACTCCAAATCTTCCTATTTTTTGCCTGTATGGCTTTTGCCAGTGCCCAAACTGCTACGATTACTGGAGTGGTGAAAGATGCTGAAACAGGCGAAACACTCCCCTACTGCAATATCTTTGTCAACAATACCACGATCGCCACCGTGACGGATCTAGATGGAAAATATACACTTTCCGGACTTGAACCGGGATCCATCGAGATCGGGTTTTCCTTTTTAGGCTACACCGCCGAAATCAAAAAAGTCACCTTGAATTCTGGAGGAACCACTACTCTCAATTTAAGCATGAAGGCGATCTTGACCGAGCTCTCCGATGTGGAGATCAAGGCCTCTCGGGATAAAAGTTGGGAGCGTGACCTTCGCAAATTTCAAAATCTGTTTTTGGGAAATGATGAAGTCGCCGCCCTTTCTGAGATAGAAAATCCCTGGGTAATTGATTTTGCCGAAGGCGAAGAAAAAAACGTTTTTCTCGCTACTGCCTACCAACCTATCGAAATTGTCAACAATTACCTAGGCTATAAAATTAGCTTCGATTTGAAGGAATTTTATAATTCACCCACTAACTATCGAATCGTAGGCGCTGCTAGATTTCAAGAAATGGAGCCCAACTCTGAAACCCAAAAGGCTGCCTGGGATCAAAATAGATCTTTGGTGTATCAAAAGTCTCCGATGAATATGTTTCGGGCGATGATCAAAGGAGAACAAGAGCAGCAGGGTTTTTTCCTCTATGGAGACAAGCCAGGGGGATCAGCATCAATGAACATGAGGACGGATATTTTTGCGAATGAGATTGGCAAATCGGTCATCCCCTACAAAAATCCTGAACTCATTACTCCAGCAGATAAGCCAGGCGAATTTCTAATTGCGATGAAAGGTCGGATAGAGATCCATTATCAAAAAGGATATTCCCAAGTCAATACCTATGTCGATGCTCCCTATCCAGTATCTTGGCTGGAGGTGAATAAAGGTATCGTTCGGGTGAGAGCTAACGGAATGATTCTTAATCCGCAGGATCTTGTCTTCTCCGGGGACATGGACCGAAAGCGGATTTCTACTCTTTTGCCGCTGGATTATGATGCTGAGAAAGCAATCCAACTTCAAAATTTAGAACGGACTGCTGCAAATTTTCAGGAAAAAATATATCTCCATACAGATAAGCCTTATTACTATGCTGGAGATCAGCTTTACTTCAAGGCCTATTTCAATTATGGAAACATCTATTTGAGAGACGAGCTCAGCAAGGTTCTTCATGTGGAGCTGATCAATGCAGATCGAGATTTTGTGATTGAGAAGAAGTTCAAAATCATGAACGGGATCGTAGTAGGTGACTTCAGGCTTCCGGATTCATTAGCTCAGGAAAAATACTACCTCCGTGCGTACACGAATTGGAATCGAAACTACGGCCCAAATCACTATTTCAATCAAACAATAAGCATACTCAACCCTTATCAACGTGTGCTTGAGACAGAGACAACTCAGCCTGTTGCCGCGGACCGAGTGAACGTATTGGCGGATAAATCGAGCTATGGCCCCAAAGAATTGGTGACGCTCACCCTACAAGCACGAAATGAACGTGGACTCCCTGTACAGGCTACCCTCTCAACCGCCATACTTGATCAAGCCCAAATCGTGCAGATCAAGTCCGCAAACTCCATTCAAAAATCTTTGACTCTGGAAGAGATCCCTGCAACAATGGGATTAGACAGATTCTCCTATCCAATTGAAAAAAACCTGATCCAAGAGGGTAAAATTTTGGATGAAAAAGATAAACCCGTCACTGGTCAAGTCGTGGCATTTATCAACGATTTCGAAGGCATGGTCGAATTAGAATCTGACCGAGATGGTCAATTTGCCCTGCAGGATATGGACTTCTATGGTCCGATGAAACTCGCTATTCAAGCCGCCGACAAAAAAGGAAAGCCAGCCGCGAAAGTAGAATTGGTAAAACCACTAAATGCCCCAGTCTTACTTCCATCATCAGGCTATTTCCCTCAGGTAAAAACAGTCTCTGCCCCTATTCGAGCACTAGAAAAAGCCGAAGAAGTGATAGAGTTGGATTCAGTCACCGTGGAAGAACAAGGGTCAAAAACTCCAAAGGCAATCTATGGAACTCCGAGTTATATTATCAAAGGAGAAAAATTATTGGCCACAGGGAATACTTCCGATCTGGTAAATTCACTTGCGGGGAGTGTTCCGGGAATACGAGTGACTATTGAAGGATCAAGTGGAAGACAGCAGATCCGAATCCGCTCAGGAGCAGTTTCTGTTTCCTCCAGTATGGAACCAATTGTGATGGTCAACGGTAGCGTGATGGTTAGTTTTGGAGGAGTCTCAGCTTCTGACAATCTCAGAACCATTAACCCATTTGATATCGATCGGATAGAAATTGTCTCTCGGACTGTTTCCATGCTCGGGGATCAAGGTCGAAATGGAGTCATTGCAGTTTACCTGAAAACCTTCGACCCATTGGCCGTACCAACAGGAATCAATAAAGCCACTGGATTCCAAGAGTTTCAGATCGAGGGCTATCAGCCAACCAGTCCTTTCTTCCAAGTGGATTATACCCAAGAGGCAGATCGTCAATTGAAAGACCAAAGGCAGACCTTGTATTGGAACCCATACTTAGTAACCGACGAGTCTGGGAATGTCACGGTCTCCTTTTACACCAATGAAAATGCCGGCCCAATGACTGTGGAAGTCCGGGGATTGGGATTAGATGGCTTGCCAGTTTCGGGAACATTCACGATTAATGTCAAGTAATCGTAGCGATTTAAATTCCTTACTTTTGCCTATGCGTGCAATTGGCTTGACTCTTTTATTCCTTTTAGTTGCCTGGACATCTTATGCTCAAACAAGCGTGGGGATTCGAGGAGGATATACGACTTCTTCGTACACTTACCAAGCCAGTCCAGGATCAAGAGCCAATTCAGTTCCAGGATTAGGAAGACCAACTTTCGCATTCGTGTTCGAACATTTCAATGCAAAAAATGCCGGTATTGAAGTCAACTTCCAGTATTTATCAATTGGATTTGCCCAACCAAATGGGGATACTGCTCCAATCTTAATCAACGAGACGGAATTCAATTACCTCAAAATGCCCTTACTTTCCAGCTTTTTCCTAGGAAAATCAGGTCGCTTTCAGCTTAAAGTTGGCCCTCATTTCGGATATCTACTTAATGCAAAAGACATTCGTCGCGAATTTGAAAATTCCAATGGAGGCATTCTTCCTCCCTTTGGAGGAGTGGGTAACAATCCAAAGAAATTGATGTACGGCCTGACTGCTGGAGCTGGAATTTCCAAACTTTTTGGAAAAAGCACGCTGGCAGCTGAGGTTCGATTTGCCTATGATTTCACTAATCCCGAGAGTATGGATCGGGTTTTTGAGATCAGTTCGACCAATCTTGAATTTACCCTAGCCTATCTTTTCCAAGTAAAAAAATTAAAACAGAAGGATTAACTGCCTTTGGTGCTTTTAGCTTTCACTCTTTATAATTAAGAGAAAAATCCCCCGCGCCCCCTTTAAAAAGGGGGATTCGGTTCGTTTCCAAATTAAGAATCTGATTAAAGGATTAGATGGAATTATTTATATACTCCTGTTTTTTCAAAAGCCTTGTCCTATATTTTGTTTTTTCTCTGACATACCAATGTAAATGGATCGAACCTCACTTCAACAGCTGCTCCAATCCCACCATCGGGAGGCCTATATCTGGGCAAGGCAGTGTTGCGGTTTTGATTCCGATCTTGCAAAGGATATTCTTCAGCTGACTTATTTGAAGATCTTGGAGGGAAAGGCAAAACTTTCTGATCCCTCAAAAGCAAAAACCTGGCTTTTCTCTGTTATTCGATTTACCGCGGTGGACGAGCTCCGAAAAACAGGAAAAACGCTTCCGCTGGACGAGGACTATGAATTGGTAGATATTCCAGAGGAAGTCGATTATACCGATTACGATGCCATCATCAAACTGCTCCCAAGCATGCAGCAGCAAGTGATTTTGATGGTTTTTTACCATCAAATGACCATCGAGCAAAGCGCTGAAGTACTTCAAATCCAACTCGGCACAGCAAGAACACACTATGCCCGAGGCAAGAAAAAATTAAAAGAATTGATCCTTAAATCACAAACAGAAGCGAACCATGGAAAATGATGAATTAATCGAGAGCTTCTTTGAGGACATGCGAACCAAAGACCAAAATCTGGAAATCCCGGCATTCCCCAAGTCCAAAACCCGCAGCATTAATTGGCTCATTCCGGTAGGAATAGCAGCAAGTTTATTTCTGGCAGGCTTCCTTTTCTATGAAAAAGAACCAGAGATGAAAGCTCCAGCTGAAGTGATCATCATCACGTTAGAGCAAGGCCCAAATCAGGAACAGCAATTCAAAATTACTGAAAGCACCTACTTGGATACTTGGGAATCAGGCACCTCTTCTTTATTAACCGAATTCTAAACCAAATCTTATGAAAAATCTATTGCTTATCGGATTCCTGCTAAGCTCCAGTCTGACTTTCGCTCAAGATATATTCCAGAAAAATCTCTATTCAGCAGATCGGATCATGGAGAACCGTGAAAAATTAGATCTGACGGATGCCCAGGCCGCAAAAATCAAGAAAATCCACTCCGAAAATGCCGGTGAATTCAGCACTCTGAAATGGGATCTAGATGCGGCCACCGCTCGATTGAAATCCATGCTCGAGGAATCGAAAATCGATCCTTCTTTAGTCAATAAGCAAATGGATGAAGTACTCCGATTAGAGGGGCAGCTGAAGAAAAAGCAATTAAATACGCTTGTGGCGATCAAAAATGAATTGACAAGTCCGCAGCAAAAAATGCTGGAGTACAATGGAATAACTAGGTTACAAGGAACTACACTTTTATCTGGGACACCTAATTCTAGCCAACTTAAATCCTCCAATTTCCGAGTAGGTCAGCCGGCTTACGGTTTCGAACCTAAAGTCACCATCGAGGCAGAAAATGGTAACCCCGATATTTCTCCACTCTATATCATAAAATCAAAGAATACAAATCTTACTATTCCACAAACAGCTTTGAAGGAAATCAATCCGAATGACATCGAAAGCATCAACGTTTTGAAAGACAAAGCTGCCACAGATGTCTATGGCGAAAAAGGTAAAAATGGAGTCATCATCATCACCTTAAAAAAGGATAAGAAGTAATCATTTCGAAAGAATTATTATGGTTTAAATTGAAAAAAGGAAGTCCAGTTGGGCTTCCTTTTTTTGTCACTAGCTTTTTCTGAATTCTTTAAAGGTTTTCCAAGCGTAGTAAAAAACCAACCAGAAAACCGCAAGGATAAATGCTAACTGAATGCCCACAAAAAGAAGATAGCCGATAGTTTCCAGTGTTGTCATAGGAATCATTTTTTGAATTAGGAATTTAGTCTTTTTTCTTTAATGAGCAATAAGGCTTTTTATTTCATCTGTTTATAATTTGATTTTTTAAGGTCAGATGGAATGCCCCGTTTAATCATTCCCCTGTGTGAGAAGCCATTCTCATGGGCATTTCTTGTCACGCTACGACGCGAAGCGCAGCGGATTAGATTAGAATTCTTATTCCAAGGGTAATTTTAATTCTCATCAAACTCCAAGAAATCAAACTCTCATTGAATGCATGAGAAATAAGCTCCCCAAAACGCTGCGCCGCCGCGTCGCTGCGAGAAATCAGATCTCTAAAATGTATAGGATAGCTCAATCTAAAAACCTCCAACTCGCCCGATGATCTTTCTTAAGTGGATTCCCAGTTACTTTCGCCCGTAAAATTTCCACCGGCATCGCATTCTGTGTTAAGATCAAATCGTGAAATTCCTTCTCCCCCATTTTTCCTGAATCTACCATTTCGGCACGCATCGCATAAAATTCCAAAGCTCCGATCATGTAGGCAATCTGATAAAGTGGTCCATAACTTCCTTCAAAAGAACGTCGAACTTCTGCTTCCGCATTCGCAGGCTCATGACCTACCTTGTCCACCAATAGATCGATACACTGCTGAGGCGTCATATTTCCAAGGTGGTAATTCAGTGAGAATATGATCCGAGCACATCGGTGCATTCTCCAAAAAAGCATTCCAACCTTATCCTTGGCATCCCGTGGAAAGTCCCGATCCCAAAGTACAAACTCCCAATACAGCGCCCAGCCTTCTGTCCAAAATGGGGTACGGAAAATTCGCCGATGCGTCATGTAGCGCTGATTCATAAACTGCTGCAGGTGATGCCCGGGAATCAATTCATGCTGAACGGTAGCCCTTGAGAAATGTGGATTATTTCCACGCATGGACATCATCTTATCTTCAAAACTCATCTCCGTAGTTGGATACGCAATCTGAATCACTTCCCCTCCTAGAAAGAAAGGACTCACCCGCTGACGCTCCGCTGAAATCATAATGGTTCGCCAAGTCTCTTTCGCCAATGGGGGCACGGTGATTAGGTCATTAGACTCTACATAATCCGTCGCTTCCTCCGCCAATCGAATCACCTCTGCCGGCCATTCTCCTTCTGGAAAATAAGTCTCTTTGACCATTTCCAAAGCTGCTTTCCAATCATTTCCGAAGCCCAACTCATTCGAAGCTTTGAGCATTTCCTTCTCGCACCAAGCAAATTGTTTTTCCGCTTCTTTGATCAATTCCTCTGGAGAATACGCAATCATCTCAAAGGCTAATTGCTTCTCTAAGGCTTCTCTCCCAATCGGTCTTCCAATGATTCCACTTCCATCGTCTTTTACCGAATTAGTATAGTGCTCACGCAAGCCTTTGGCATAGGCTTTCATCGATGCGTCCAGCTTTTTCCAAGAAGCAGGCATCCACCAGGTAAACTCCGGATCATAGTCGTAGTAATAGCCATAAGCCTCAGCTGTTACTTTATTCAAAGATTCTACTGCTTGGGCTGCCAAGTCGGCTTTCTGCCAACTCGTATATTTTGACTGAGAAGGCAATGCTTTCAGCTGCTGATCAACTTGCAAAGCCACCTGATTCCAAGTTGCTGCCAAGTCCTGCGCCTTTGGTCTTACGGCTCTTCTTCTCCCCTTTACAAATTCTTCCAAAGGAGCTCCAAATGCCAAAACGGAAGAAATCTCTCCAAACGCTCTTCGATCCAAGTCCAGCTCAGCCAGTTCCTTTTCCAAGTAATTCCGAAAAAGCACATAGTCAATCTTCCCATCTTCAGAAAATGAATCGTAATTATAGGCTTGCAATGACTTCATATAGTCTTGATTAAAGTGCTGCATCCGCTCAAAATATTCGGCAGAAAGTGGATTCGAGTACAAGCGTCTCAAGGCACCAAAATCCGCCTGATAAGTATTGATCAGTTGGACGAGCTCGGTGGCCTGCGCCAGAAAACCGGTAAAAACAAAAAGGATGACAAGGAGTGCTTTTTTCATGATAGGAAGCTGCTTGGTGGTTGGTGCTCTAAAATACTAATTAAACCAACTAGTCACATTTTTAAATTGAACCACATAGATTTTTTAAAACCACATAGTCACATAGAAAACATAGTTTTAAAGTTTGTGAGACAAGTTTTGAATTGAAGTTTTCTCATTAACTTTTAAAGAAAATGATTATCCCATCTAAAAAAGAAATAGATCAATTGTCCTATAAAATTATAGGAGCTGCTATTGAAGTGCACCGACATTTGGGTCCTGGCCTTTTGGAAAGCGTTTATCAAAAATGTTTAGCAATAGAATTTTCAAGTCAAGATATTTTTTTCACTCAGGAGTTAGAGATTCCAATTATCTATAAGGATCACATCATCGATAATCAATTCAGATGTGATTTTCTAGTGGGAAATTTAATCGTCGTTGAACTCAAATCTGTTTCGGAACTCCTGCCAATTCATCATGCTCAAGTTATTAACTACATCAACCTTCTAAAAGTCCCTAAAGGAATTTTGATAAATTTCAATGTATCCAACCTTTTCCATCAAGGTCAAAAAACATTTGTAAATAGGTATTATGATGTACTAGATCAATTATAAGAATTCGGTAAATTTATTAGTTATAAACCTATGTTTTCTATCGTTTCTATGTGGTTTATAAAAAAACTATGTGGCTATGTGGTTTTAAAAAAACAAGTGACTATGTGGTTTTAAAAAATTTCCTTCACGGTTAAAAAAACCGATATAAATAACCTCCCAGATCCTTAAACGTTCCAGCCGCTCGAGTCGAGTCTTTCGAGGTTTTATTCAAATACTCTTCCCAGCCTTTCGCATCCTCCAAGTCGAATTTGACCTCCACCAGTTTCTGATCTGAAAAGCTATTCATCCCCCGCTTTTCATCCACCAAACCTAAGTAGCTGTTTTCTGATGCCTTATAAATCTTGGCCCAACCTTGGTCTGCTGACAATTCCAAACCGAGCGTTTCTATCATAAAATTCTCCATCGGAAGCATGTCTTTGTAGTACAACCAAGTGATGCTCGCATAAAAATTAAACTCCGATCCTAAGCTGGTCGCAAGAGGCTTTAAACTTTTCAACTCGGGGATAAATCGCTCATTCTCGGGATGCATTCGGAACATTTCAAATTCCAATAAATAGCCCTCTGGATCCACCGCTACAAATCCATCATGCGCCCCATCTGGCTTAACCTTTAAGGTGTATTTGATTTCCACGTTTTCACTTTGAAGATGGGAATACCAAGCTTCCAGATTGTCGGTCAAAAGTGCCAGGGCAACCGACTTGGCTTCCTTGCCAGAATAAGCACTTCCTCCTACACTTCTCAAAACCAGCTTCGAATCTCCGGCGATTTGAAAGGTCGCAGAATTCTCATCTTCAGCGATCATTTTCAATCCTAATGTTTTTCCATAAAACAGCTTGGCCGCAGGAAGATCATTATAAAACCAACTCAACTCTTGCCCTTTAATTCCAAAGTCTTCCAAATCCCTGTACTCCGAATTTTCAGCCAGCAAATCATTGATTCGGGAAGCTGGGTAACCGAGCAGTCTACCAAAAGCTCTGGAGATGGCTTCTTTTTTGGTGCCTGAATACTCGCTTTTAGCGGCCAAATCAGCGGCCTCAGTCTTCAGCATTTGGTAGGCAACTAAGTTTTTCCCTTGATATAAAATCAGTACTTCCTTTCCCTCCACGGCAGCAGAATCAAATAGACTAGTTCCAATCACTGCGGGCTCTCTGAAAATCTCAATTTCATATTTCTCCGCCAATCGATTTGCCTCCGGCAGAAACAAGTCGAGCTCGGCCGAACTCATAGGCTCACTAAGCGCGATGGGTTTTACCCCTGATTGGACCATTTCTGCAAAAGATTCCAGCTGCCCCGACTCTTTCAGAAATTCCATTTTGGTACAAGCCGAAAAGGCAAAAAACAAGAGAAGTAGTGCTAAGCGAGTAAAGCGTTTCATAAAAGGGAGAAGTATATTCAAATTCAAAGGTAGGGTTGTTAATACAAAAGTTTACTGAACGAATTAGCTAAAAAACCATGCTGGAGCAACTTTCTTATAAAGACCTGCATCTAACAATTAGGTTTTCGTGCGGCTTGCAAAGCCAAGCATGAAACCGCTGTTGCACGGAACCGGTGAAGTCCCTATGGGGATTGAGTCTGGATTTTATGGAGATTTGGACGATGGGAAAGCTCA
>Ga0136655_1001061_pt1 | contig 12579 bp, 17 predicted proteins | sample CPBDNA_2_FD_94863 | JGI IMG/M metagenome (GOLD analysis project Ga0136655, IMG submission 94863) | Freshwater to marine salinity gradient microbial communities from Chesapeake Bay, USA - CPBay_Spr_15_0.8_DNA (version 2) | ecosystem: Environmental > Aquatic > Marine > Coastal | place: USA...
ATGATACCTTGATTTTCCATTTTGATTTGATTTTAACGTTTATAATTTTTTTAGTGGGCAGTAAAGACTCGAACTTTATGTGTCACCGACTGACCTGCCCTTGTGTCTTTGAAGACACTTTTTATAATCCCATTGCCGTTTGAAGAAAACGCATTGCCATTGCAATTTCTGATGAATCGTTTCGAGTAATCAATTCGCCATTGGCGTTGATGCGCACTGCAATGTTTCGCCCCTCGGGATTTTTAAAAGACATTGTGAAAATTGTCTCTATGCGCTCTTGTACTTCTGCTGACTCAATTGCCTCCTCAGAAATCTCCTCCTCTCCTGTCTCCTCGTTAATGATTGTTTCAACGTCATTGAAATCCTGTGCGAATTTCAACAGACCTGCCAAACTTCGGTCAACGTCTTTGCCTTGTGCGTCTGCTTCGTCACATTTGGTATTGAATGCGTCTACAATTTGCTCCGACAATTTACCTGCTTTAAGTACTTTGTAAAAGAACGATTTTTGCCATCCGAATACCTTTTGACCAAATTCCTCTTTGCTCCACGACAAACCTGCATCTTGCATTTTGAATTTGCCGTCCTCAGACGTGAACCATTCTTCCGCTTTTACGACCAATTTTGCCATAGTCAACGTGTGACCGAATTTACTTTTGTGGGCATTGGTAATTTGTCTCTGAATGCGTTTGATGTCATTCAAGTTTAATGCATTCTTAATTTCTGACTGAGAAAGGAATGCCGTTTCGATTGATAGTAGATTGCTCATTTTTTGTTGTTTTTAGTGTTAATTAATTGATTTTCAGTTAGTTACGTTCGTTTTGTGTGTTTTTCTTGTCGTTCTATGGTGTAAATATAGTCTAATTTAATTAATATACAACAGGTAGGTCTAATTTTTTTTCAATTCCCTGCGAAATATTTCGCCATCCGAAAATGGGGACAGGGGTTACCTTGTGTCTCTTTGTGTCTTCAAAGACACATTTGTTTTGATGTGGGCAGGAATACGCACAGGAATGCGCACAGGGGAACGAATGCTCCTTGCATTCATTCTCTTTTGCTTTAATTGTGTACGGGAACGGGAACGGGGACGGGCTGAACGGGGACGGGGACAGGGGAACGAGGGACACAGGACGCAGGACGGATGCAGGCAGGACGCAGGATTGATGCAGGCAGGCAGGTGCTACAGGAAATCGCCAAAAAATCCGACAGGGGACGACAAAACTGCACCCCCCCCTCTCGAAAACAAATCGGTTTCGGTTGGGGGTCGGCTCGCCTGTACCCGCATATAGCCCAAACACTACGGGTATCTGATAATTTTTTTTTACTATCTTTGTATTATGGATAAGGAATGGGAAATCGAGATACAGAATAGAATGCCTACGGGACCTGTGTTCGGTTTTTCTATATATCCTCCTGACGAGGAATTTGAAGACGGAGAGATTATCCTTTATCTAATTGTAATTAGTATACACTATAAATGGAGATACGTATGAAAGGTTTTAAATTTAAAAGTATGGGTGGGTTGGAAGTTAAGAACGGAAGACTTGTTAACGACAGACCTGTTGGACAGACAGGCATTGCACAGGCTGCTATGATTAAGCAGGCTATTAAGAGAGAGAACAAAGTATCTATGATTGCTGACGGCATTATGCGTGCAGAATTAAGAGAGCAGATGTTCGGTATGGAAGATTAATTGATTTGATTTTGATTTGGAAGGGGGGGGCTATTCGCAGGTCCCCCCTTTTTTTTGTACTCCCTATAGGATTCGAACCTATAACCTATACATTAGAAGTGTATTGCACTATCCTATTGTGCTAAGGGAGTGTTGTTTTTATGTTGATATTTAATACTTAACTAATTGATAATCAGTAGTAGTGTTAAAAATGTTGAAATGAAAGTCAAAAGTACTTATATAAAAAAAAGTAAAATACATATTTTCTATAGAGAGAGTAGGGAAGGAGAGATATAACACATCCGACATTAAACTTGAATTAGACTTGTTGTAGACATTATACCCTTTTGCATATAATTGATAGACAAATGTAGTTCATTATACGCTTACAGATATAAAAAAAAGTTTATCTTTGTAAAAAATCTAATGTATTATGTCTGAATTAGGATTCACTCCAAAGAACCTCACCTTTGATGACAAGGGTAGAAAGAAATTATTTAAAGGGATAGAGGCTATCGCCTCAGCAGTAAAGTCAACTCTCGGACCTTCCGGTCAGACGGTTCTCATCGAATCCCCACATCACACGCACGGCATCACAGTAACCAAGGACGGTGTTACGGTTGCCAAGGCGGTAGACCTATTAGACCCTGTCGAGAACCTTGCGGTTCGGATGATGAAGGAGGCGGCAGACCGCACGGCATCGCAAGCAGGTGATGGAACGACCACGGCTATTGTACTTACAGAGGCTATTGTAAAAGCAGGATTTGAGAACATCGTTGATGGTGTAAATAAAACTCAAGTACTAAGAGACCTTGTTACGGAAACCAACAAGGTAGTTAAGTCACTGAAAAAACATTCACGCAAAGTGTCAGGGCGCACCCTTCGGGATGTAGCCATCATCTCAACAAACAACGACCCGCAACTCGGGACAACCATTGCTAACGTATACAATCGTGTTGGTAAGAATGGTATCGTTACTATCTCCAAGTCTCAAACATCAGACACTTACTTTGAGACAACAAATGGATTGAAAGTAGAACGAGGATATACCTCACCACTATTCATCAACGACCATAAGAAAGATGAGTGTGTCTTTGAAGACACTTACATCCTTGTGAGTGATGCAGAGATTAGCAACCTACTCTCTATCGAGAACGTATTGAAACCAATCATTAATGACGGTAAGAAGTTGCTTGTCATTGCACCGTGTTCTCAAAACGTAATCAACACATTGGCTGCTAACGTAATGAAAAACAATTTGAAGTTCTGCGCTATCACTCCGCCAAACTTCGGATACAAACAACACGAACTAATGCAAGACATTGCTCTTGCGGTTGGGGCTACATACTTTTCAGAGAAGACAGGAGACGACCTCAGCATTATGACATTCGATGACTTGGGTCACGCTGCCAAGGTGATAGTTGGTCGTGACTCTACCGTCATCGTTAAAGACTCAGATGAAATATCTGAACAAGTTAAAGAGCGAGTAGAGCAATTGTGGGATGCCCACGCTAACACTCCAAAGAAAGTAGACAAGGAATTTATCTTGTCAAGAATTGCCTCCCTTACAGGGGGAGTTGGGGTCATCTATGTAGGTGGCAACACAGACCTTGAGCAGAAGGAATTGTATGACCGTGTTGATGATGCGGTATGTGCAGTTCGCTCAGCACTCGAAGAAGGTATCCTACCGGGTGGGGGCATCGCATTATTTAAGGAATCGTTGGTAGGGTTTTTTGACCAACCTGACGAGGAGAACATTGCTCGAAAGATATTGTTCAAAGCACTACGTGCTCCTCTTATGCAAATTTGGGATAATGCAGGTGTTGAGGAAAGTAAAGACGGGCTTGAGTCTCACTACGATTTTGGATACAATGTCAAAACACAGGAGTGGGGAGATATGTATAAGATGGGAGTTATCGACCCATTGAAGGTTACCAAGTCTGCTCTTCAGAATGCAGTGTCTGTTGCGGTAACCATTCTTTCGACTAACGCTATCATAACAATGGCTCGAACTTATGAGGACCAAAATTCTTGATATAATCCTTGACAACTATCCTGAAGAAGGATTCCTCAAAGCAGATGGCTTTGATGATGCTATCATTGGTATTGATAGCAAAGGAAGCAAACTTGTCTACTCAGTTAGCAAGTGTCTCAATATCCTTATGAAGGATGGGATGGATTTTGAAGATGCATATGAATACTTCTACTACAATGTAGAAGCAGCATATGTTGGAGAGCATACACCTATATGGGTAAACGACACATTTGAACTTTAATAAAAAATTATGAAACCAATCGGAAAATATATTTTAATCAAAGCAATAGAGGAAGAGATTAAACACTCTTCAGGTTTAATATTATCTCAAGAAGATTCAAACCAATTGCGCTATAAGAAAGCAACAGTTGTTACTCCGGGAACAGATGTTGAGCAAATTAAAAGTAATGATTCAATCTATTACGACTCAAGGTCAGGGACCACTATGATAATCAATGGTGAGACCTACACCATTATTGTCGAGAGAGATGTCGTTGTTGTTTTATAAAAGCATTCATTTCTTTTATCATATTTCGGTAGACCTTATCTTGGTATGAGGCTCCTGCCAAAAACATTGGATTGGTGGACTTGCCTTCGGGTATTAGTCCACCATTTAATTTATCGTACATACTACCTATCATTCGTCTTCCTTTATACGATATCTCGTATAATGCTTTGGTCTTACCTGAGCGTTTACGGAAGACGACTATCCATCCATCTCTTAGGAGTCTATCAAAACGATTCTCTTCCCACGATAGTAGTTCGTCAAACTCGTTAAACTTATCCTTGCTAAAGTAAGTTTCCGAATAAAGGAATAGTAGCAGGTCGAGGTCAGAAGTCCCTATTCCATACTTTGCTTTTATAAAATATCTGACCACTCTCCAATACTTGAGATAGTCCCTTGACGGCTCGAACTGTGAAAAACCCATAATAAAATTTGATTATATTTGTACTATACAAAAATACATTTTTTATGGCAACTGATTCTAAAGATTCCGGAAAGGAAAAAAAACAGTATACTAAAGGAGAGGCTCTTGCAAACACAGTAGCAGACTTGAATGCAGCCAACTTTAAAAACAAAGATGTTCAGAAATGGTCAGAGATTAAAAGTAATCAAGACAGACCTGTACACGCTAAACTTAAAGGCTTAGCGTCTTTGAACCAACAAACCAAGTTACCACGTTATAACAAAAAGAAATAGTGGCAGCAAAAGCAAATACGGCTACGTTTAAATCAAAGCCGCACATTAAAAGACCGGGCGTACACGCAAAGAGTAAATCATCTTCTATGAAGAACTCTAAGAACTATGTCAAAAAATATAAAGGACAAGGAAAATGAAAAAAGTAGCAAAGCCATATTTCGCAGCAGCAATTGCTAAGAACGGCAAGAACGTAGAGAAGTGGTCAGGGCAGATGTCTGAAAAGGCAATCAAGAATTCAGCATACGCTAAGTGTGGAAAGAAAAAATAGAATGCAATGGCGGACAAGAGCAAAATGAAATGCAATACTCCGATGAAGTCGGACAGGGCAGGTAAGAAGAAAATGGTTAAGGCTTGTTCAAACGGACAGGAAAAACTAATTCACTTTGGTGCAACAGGTTACGGTCATAACTATTCTACTGCTGCTCGAAGTTCTTTCCGTGCACGTCACAAGTGCAGCGAAGCAACAAACAAAATGACGGCAAACCATTGGGCTTGCAAAACTTTATGGGGTGGTCCGGGAAAGGACACACAGTCTTCTCCTAAGAGCAGGAAAGGAAAATACTAATAAAAAAATAATTATCTTTGTAATGTAAAAATTTAAAGATGGGAAAGTTATTAGTCAAGTGGGGTTTATGGATTCAGTTTCAGTCTAACAGAATGAAATGTGGATGGAATGGCTTCGTATCTAAATTTATGTTTAACGTTGGAGACACCTGTCCTAATAAGGTTTGTGTTTGTAAAAAATAAATAAAAATGAAATCAAGAGGACTTGGAGACACAATCGAAAAGATTACAACTGCCACAGGAATTAAAAAGGTAGTAAACACATTAGCAACCGCAACCAAGAAAGAATGTGGTTGCAATAAAAGACGGGACGCTTTGAATAAAATCCTCCCTTATAAATAAATAATTATGCAAACGACACCATTAGTAGCGGGCAAACGAGCAATCTATGTTTACCCATCAGACGTAACAGACATTCCTTTTCCACAAAAGGTAGTCTCAGGGGTTAGTCAAACTCCTACGGCATTTCAATTAGTAGATAGTTCCAAAACATTTGCAGAGGTAAAAGCCGGAGACATTGTATATAATGTAACAGGTTTAAGTTCAGCAACGGTAGTTCGTGTAGATGGACCCGGTGTAATTGTTTTGAATGCAGATATTTTTGCTTCAAACGCTCAGAACTATACCATCTATGCTTCTTCTAACGACACCGCAAATGAAGGATGTGTTATTTACGTTGGAGGTCAGGGACAAAACGAAGACGTTAAAGTAACTACTATTGGAGGTGACGTTGTAGTTTTCCATAGAGCACCACTCGGAACCTATCTTCCTGTTATTGTCTCTAAAGTTTGGAAGACGGGAACATCAGCAATTAACCTATTAGCCATTTGGTAACCTAATAAAAATGAAACCAATGGTGGGAGATATAAAATTATACTTTTTGAATGTTACAACATTCGCATTATCGCTTTCAGATATAGATATGATATTAAAGATTGTGTTGCTTGCAGTGTCTATTGGCTACACAATTGACAAGTGGATGAAAATAAATAAAAAGAATGCGGAAGATAAATGAAATTATCGTCCATTGTTCTGCAACTCGTGAGGGTCAAGAGATAAGTGTTGACACAATTCGTCAGTGGCACATAAGAAGAGGGTGGAGTGATATTGGATATCACTTTGTAATATACCTTGACGGAAGTGTTCACGAAGGAAGACCCCTTGAAAAAATTGGTGCTCACACTATTGGGCACAACAGTTATAGCATTGGTGTTTGTTACATTGGTGGTATGAACAAAGAATATACAAAGGCAAAAGACACAAGGACTACTGCTCAAAAAGAAAGTCTCAAAAATTTATTAATGTCCTATAAGAATAAATACAAGGACATAAAAATTTATGGACATCGTGATTTTGCTAATAAGGCTTGTCCGAGTTTTGATGCCACATCAGAATATAAATGGATAAGCGATGGAAAACACGAAACCCCCAAAGAAGAAGTTTAGAGAAACCAAATTAGGTATTTGGTTAAAGGAGAAGTCTCCTAAAATATTAGAGGTAGCAGGAGACCTGCTTCCTGATGCGGGACTATTGGGTGCTATTGGGAAACTAATAGAGAAGGACCCCGTTCTTACTCCTGAAGAAAAGACAGAAGCATACAATCAAATCAAGGAACTGTACCAATTAGAGGTAGCAGATAGAGATTCAGCACGTAAAAGAGAGGTCGGTATAGCAGAAACAGGTAGGTTTGACTTTATGTTTAACCTAACAGGAGTAATCGGCTTAGGTGCTTTTGTGTTTATTATCTATGCTATAGTTTTTCTTGAGGTTCCACCTGAGAATAAGGAGGTTTGGATACACCTAATAGGTATATGTGAGGGTGTTGTCTTGTCTATTTTCGGATACTTCTTTGGAAGTGCGGTGAAAAAAAATGTAAATTAAAAAGTTTATCTTTGTAAGCAATAAGGTAAGGTAAAAAAAGACAGTATAGATGGCAAGAATCAGCACATATCCTATTGACTCCAACATTGTCGGTTCCGATAAGTGGATTGGTACGGATAGTCAGGACAATAAAAAAACAAAAAACTTTACGGCTGATGGCGTTGCTGCTTTTTTTAACACAAAAGGCATTATTGAGTCACAGGCACTAAGGTATACATATCAAAATGTAGGCTTAGGCGATACAAGACTAAACGAAACTATTTCTTTCTCAACTGAGTTAGGGAATAGTGTTTTGTTTTCAAGCATATCAAGTTGGATGATAAGCAAGTATGCTAAACCAAACAAATTAGTCGAAACATTCTACACTGCCCCTCTTGTTGGGAGACAAATTTTAATTAGTAACGCAGCAAATCCTTCAGATTGGGCAATTTTTGATTGGGATTCATCCACTCAAAACGTACTTGAACCAAATTTCTACGACATTGGGCTAACACTTATCAATTCTTCAGGAGAATTGGTGGATGGTCAAGATTATTTTATTTCATTACTTGGAAATACTTCAGGCGGTGGAGGTGGTGACAAGAATTTTGTCTACAACCAACCAACACCTTCTTTAATATGGAATGTCGTACACAATCTTGACAAGTACCCTTCTGTTTCTGTTGTTGATTCTGCAGGAACCACTGTATTCGGGAACGTACAATACATAAATGTAAACGAAATAACGATAACCTTTAATGGGGCGTTCTCCGGCAAGGCTTTTATTAATTAAAAACAAAAACAAAAACAAAAACAAACAATTATGGCTATTAAATTTTTAGACAGTATTGACATTACGGGTGGAGAAATCCAAAACGTATTAGTTCAAAACTTAGCGACTGACCCAACAGGGCTTGGGGCAGGTCAAATCTACTACAACACATCCACGAATGCGTTGAAGTACTTCAATGGTTCTGCTTGGACAACCTTGGCAGCATCAGGTGTTGGCATTAGTTCTGTTTCAGGAGGTCCCGGTATCACTGTTAACACAGTAGGTCAAGCGGCAACTGTTTCTCCTGACTACTTAGGTTCTGACAACATTATACTTAGTGCTTCAGTATACTCAGGAGACATTGCACCTACAGACATTATTATGTTTAGTGATGTTTCTGATAGCAATGTTTACAAGGCTGCCGTTAGTCAATTGCCATTTACGGCAAACGTAGGTACGGTAACAAGTGTTGGTACTGCTAACTCAACTTTCATTTCAGGTTCAGGAACTGTTACAAGTTCAGGAAACTTAACTTATAGTTTGAGTGCTACAGGAACTGCAAGTTCTTCTACTTACTTACGTGGTGATAATACTTGGGCTACTGTTCCTGCAGGATACAATGGATTCACACTTCAAGGTGATTCAGGAACTGCTAATGTTATTGCAAGTGGAGACACTATTGACATTGCAGGTGGAACAGGTCTTAGCAGTGCTATCGCAACTGTTGGAACGGTTTCTACTCTTACTGTAAACTTGGACAACACTGCGGTTACTGCAGGTGCTTACACCTCAGCAAACATTACAGTTGATGCTCAAGGACGTATTACTGCTGCTACCAATGGTGCTTCAGGAACAATGTCTTCATTTACAGTTGCTTCTGATTCAGGAACTTCTCAAAGCATCACTAACGGAAACACTCTTACCATTTCAGGTGGAACGGGATTGTCAGGTGTTGCAAGTGCTACAGATACCATTACTATCAATCACGATAATAACGGTACTGCAGGTACATACGCTTATCCTTCATCTATTACTACTAATGCTCAAGGTCACGTTACTGCAGTAGTTGCAGGTGTTGCTCCGGGTACTATGAGTTCTTGGACTCTTGCAGGTGATAGCGGTACTTCTCAAACTATTGCAAATGGCAACACTGTTGACATTGCAGGTGGTGAAGGTATTGTTACTGTAGCAAGCGCAACTGATACGTTGACAGTAACTCTTGCTCTTCCTGAGTTACCTGTAAGAACTGCGCCTATTGATTCTGCAAACGACTATATTGTTGGATTGTTTGACAAGGGTGCTGACCAAAATAAGACGTTTGTTAGAGATTTCACTCTTAGTATGTGGAGTGCTCCAACGGCTGACCTTAACATTGGAACGAACAAACTTATCAATGTTGTTGACCCAACTGCTGCTCAGGATGCTGCAACTAAGAACTACGTAGACAGTACGTTTGCAGGTTCAGGTGCTCTTATCTTCCAAGGAGGTTATGACGCAACAACTGCTCCTCCATCTGTTGGTGTGAAACAAGGTTGGACATACGCAGTAACTGTTGCAGGTACAGGTGTTCCTGCAGGATATTGGAGTCCTGCTTTGGAAGTTGGTGATTTGATTATCGCTAATGTAGATGCTCCTTCATCTGCTGCAGATTGGACTGAGGTTAACAAGAACATTGACGTTGCTACTGCAACCGTTCAAGGTATTGCGAACTTCCCAACTGCGGGTGGACTTAGTGTTTCTGCAGGTGCGGTTAGTCTTCCTAACGTTGGTACTGCGGTAACTAACTTAGGTAGCGCAAGCGACTCTTTGAAGATTACGACTGATGCAAAAGGTAGAGTGTCTGCTGTTTCTAAACAAGCAATTGCAATCACCTCATCTCAGGTTACTAACTTTGCGACTTCTGTTTCAAGTATTATTGCGGACACTAAGTTTGTTGACCGTATTGGTGATGGAGCAGCAGTTTCTTATCTTGTTAGACACAACTTGAATAACATTAATGTTATGGTTCAGTGTTTCAATAACACGACAGGTGAAACTATTTACGCAACGGTAGTTCGTGTAGATGTCGACAGTGTTCAGGTGGACTTTAGAACTCCTCCTGCAGTGGGTGATATCAGTGTAATGGTTCTATCAATGTAATAATTAAACTATAAATAGGGGGAGTGTCTTCAAAGACACTCTCCCATATTTATAAAAAGAAACTTAATTAAAAAAAATCATAGATGTCAATAACTATTTTAGACTCAACCACTGTTGACGGAACCTTACTGATTAGTTCAATATCAAATTCCGCAACTGATACCGACAAGTTTGTTGTATCGGATGGGGGCGTGTTGAAATATCGGACAGGTGCTCAGGTTCGGTCTGATATAGGTGCGGGCACAGGCAACGGTTCGGTAACATCTGTAATCGTTTCTGCAGGAGCAGGTTTATCGGGAGGTGGCACAGTTACCACTTCGGGAACTATCTCACTTGCTTTAGACTTAGGCGAATTGGTAATTGGTGGCACTTTAGTTGGCACTGATTACATTATTGCCGAAAACGGAGGAGTAGACAACAGACAGTTGGTGTCTTCAATCCCTCTTAGTATTTTTAATAACAACTCAGGATGGACCTCAAATACGGGGACCGTCACTTCTGTTGCTACTTCTTTACCTTTAACGGGTGGAACTATTACAGGAGCAGGAACAATTGGAATCAATCAAGCAAGCGGGTCACAGGATGGATATCTATCTGCTGCAGATTGGACAACCTTTAATAAAAAAAGTAATACAGTTGGAACCGTAACCTCTATAGGAGGAACAGGCACTGTCAGTGGATTAACTCTGTCAGGCACTGTAACAGATTCGGGCAACCTAACCCTTGGCGGAACACTTGTTTTAACAAGCGCAAACGTCACAACTGCTTTAGGATATACTCCTTATAATTCAACTAACCCGTCAGGATACACTACCAATACAGGTACTGTAACTTCTGTTGCAGTTGCAGCAGGGACAGGTATGTCGGGTGGAGGCACAGTAACTACTTCAGGCACTGTAACATTGACTAACTCCGATAGGGGTTCTTCTCAAAACATATTTAAAAATGTAGCGGTATCAGGTCAGACTTCTATTGTTGCAGATAACAATAATGATACATTGACATTTGCAGCAGGTAATAACATTACACTAAGCACAAATGCGGCTACCGATACTCTAACAATAACGGCTAATATTAATCCCGGTGATATCACAGGTGTTACTGCCTCTGCTCCTTTGACAGGTGGCGGAACATCAGGTACTGTTACTGTTGGGATTCAGCAATCATCAGGCTCTGCAGACGGATATTTGTCTGCTGCAGATTGGACCACATTCAATAAAAAAAGCGACACTACAGGAACTGTAACTTCAGTAGGAGGAACGGGTACTGTAAGCGGTCTTACTTTATCAGGCACTGTAACGGCTTCAGGAAATCTTACTTTGGGTGGAACCTTAGCATTAACAAGTGCTAATGTCACAGGGGGTTTAGGGTACACTCCTTATAATGCTACCAACCCTTCGGGATATACCACTAACACAGGTACAGTTACAAGTGTTGGAATATCACACGCAGGAAATGCATTTACTGCAGGAACTGCAGTTACAACTTCAGGTACACTTGCCATTACTATGGCGGGTACTGCTGCTCAATACATTAACGGTCAAGGTAACTTGGTCACTTTCCCTGCTATTCCTCAAGGTGATATCACTGCAGTTGTTGCGGGAACAGGTTTAAGTGGAGGCGGTACAAGCGGTTCTGTTACTCTAACTAACTCAGCCCCTAACGTAACTACAAACTTATCTACTACTACTGCGGTAGATTCAGTTACAGTTGTAAGTTCTGATGGTACTAATGCCATTATCGCTGCTGCAAGTGCTACTGTTGCGGGCGTAATGACTTCTGATGACAGGAAAAAGTTAGATGGAATTGCCGTAGGAGCAACGAATGTAACTAACAACAATCAACTGACTAATGGTGCAGGGTATATTACAGACGGTAATACAGGATGGAATAATACCTATGGATTCATTACTGCGTCTTCTACAGACACTTTAACAAACAAGTCAGGGAATATTTCTCAATGGACAAACGATAGCGGCTACACAACAAACGTAGGCGATATTACAGGAGTTACTGCGGGTACAGGTATTAGTGGAGGCGGTACTTCGGGAACTGTCACAATAACTAATAGTGACAGAGGTTCATCACAAAATATATTTAAGAATGTAGCGGTAGAAGGTCAGACAACAGTTGTTGCTGATAGCAATAATGACACGCTGACATTTGCTGCGGGTAGCAATATTACGCTGAAGACAGATGCAACTACGGACACTATTACTATTACCGCTAACATTAACCCCGGAGATATTACAGGCGTAACTGCCGGAACGGGTTTAAGTGGTGGCGGAACTTCAGGCGATGTTACTTTAAGTATTGATAGCACCGTTGCGACTTTAACA
>Ga0136655_1001065_pt1 | contig 12558 bp, 11 predicted proteins | sample CPBDNA_2_FD_94863 | JGI IMG/M metagenome (GOLD analysis project Ga0136655, IMG submission 94863) | Freshwater to marine salinity gradient microbial communities from Chesapeake Bay, USA - CPBay_Spr_15_0.8_DNA (version 2) | ecosystem: Environmental > Aquatic > Marine > Coastal | place: USA...
ATGAGTAATGGCATTCAAACAAACACCAACGACATTGTTCGTCATGACACAAGACTCAAAGCTTTAGAGGACACAGTGCAGGGGCAGGCAATTGCCCTTGCAAGAATTGACGAGAATATCAAAGCTATTAGATCTGCTGTTGAGGCGATGGCGAAGAAATAGTTTACATTTTAACTCTTGACATCCATATAGGAACCATGCTAGTATGGCTACATTAGACCAAATCAGGGCTGCTGCTGAAGCTGACTTAACAACATTCATTAAGCTTGTAGCCCCTGAGCAGGTACTAGGTCAGTGTCATGAGGATGTTTGTGACTGGTGGGATAGAGCAGACTCCAAGTCTCACCAACTACTTCTATTCCCACGGGACCATGGTAAGTCTAGGCTCGTAGCTTATCGTGTAGCTTGGTACCTAACCAAACACCCAACACTGCGTGTACTCTATATCTCAGCAACAGCTAACCTTGCAGAGAAGCAGCTAGGGTTTATCAAAGGTATCTTTACCTCTGAGATCTACCGTAGGTACTGGCCTGACCATGTCAATGCTGACGAAGGCAAGCGGTCTAAGTGGACTAACTCAGAGATTGCACTCGACCACCCAGCCCGTAAGAAAGAAAACGTAAGAGACCCATCTATCTTTACTGGTGGTCTGACTACATCTCTTACTGGTTTGCATTGTGACATTGCAGTTCTAGATGACATTGTTGTTTATGAGAACGCATACTCAGGTGAAGGCCGTAATAAAGTTAAGTCCCAGTACTCCCTCTTGTCATCTATCGAAGGTGCAGAAGCTAAGGAGTGGGTCGTAGGCACTAGGTACCATCCAGCAGACCTATACAATGATCTGCTCCAAATGACTGAAGACCAGTTCGATGGTGACGGTAATAAAGTTGGCGAAGAGAACATCTACGAGATCTTCGAGAAGCCAGTAGAAGACCGTGGAGATGGCACAGGGCAAATGCTTTGGCCCCGTCAACAACGTAAAGATGGTAAGTGGTTTGGCTTTGACATTAAGATCCTAGCCAAGAAGCGTGGGCAGTACCTAGACAAAGGTCAGTTCAGGGCGCAGTACTACAACGATCCATCTGATCCTGATAACGTACCTGTAGGCTCTGACAAGTTCCAGTACTTCGACCGTAAGTTCTTGAAGCTAGAGAGTGGTCAGTGGTTCTTCAAAGACCAACGCTTGAATGTCTTTGCTGCCGTTGACTTTGCATTCAGCTTGTCAAAAAAGGCTGACTATACTGCCATTGTTGTCATTGGTATTGACGCAGACAACAACATCTACGTTCTAGACATTGACCGCTTTAAGACTGACAGGATCTCTGACTACTTCGAGCATATCCTTCATCTGTCAACTAAGTGGTCCTTCAGAAAACTCAGGGCTGAGACTACGGTAGCCCAAGTAGCAATCGTCAAACAACTCAAAGAGCTTGTCAAGCAGCATGGCTTGGCTATCAGCATCGAAGAGTTCAGACCTAACAAGAACCACGGCAACAAGCAGGAACGTATCTCTGCTGCCTTGGAACCACGCTATGACAACTTGAGTATCTGGCACTACAGAGGTGGTAATACTCAGATCCTAGAGGAAGAACTATCTTCCCGTAATCCACCTCATGATGATGTTATCGACGCTCTAGCTTCAGTAGTTGACATGGCAGTTAAACCTGCTCGTACTATTAGAAGAGACAAAGGTAATGTTGTTCAGTTTAACCAAAGGTTCGGAGGCGTAAGCTTTTAATGGCTGGCACAACTATTGATCTTGATTCCATCATTGATCCACATGCACTTGCTGTGGACATTGCGAACCGTTGGTCTTCGTGGACTAATGCCCGTGTTAAGAAAGCTGACGAGTGGAAAGAACTCCGTAACTACCTTTATGCTACGGACACCAGCACCACCTCCAATAAGAAGCTTCCGTGGACTAACTCTACCACCACACCTAAGCTGACACAGATCGCAGATAACCTTCACGCTAACTACATTGCAACTCTGTTCCCTCAGCAGCGTTGGTTTAAGTTTGAAGCCTACGATAAGGACTCCAACGTAAAGCGTAAGCGCAACGTCATCCAGTCCTACATGGAAAACAAGATCCGTATGTCTAACTTCGAGACAACGGTCAACCGTCTTGTCAGTGATTACATCCAGTATGGCAACTGCTTTGCAACTGTAGACTTTGTCAATGACTACACTGAGTTTGAGAATGGTGAGAGAGTTGTCAACTATGTTGGACCTAAGCTTGTTCGTATTTCCCCTTTCGATATTGCATTCAATCCTACTGCCGCTGACTTTGCTAGCACACCTAAGATTGTCAGAAGTGTTCTCACGCTAGGTGAGATTAAGCGTAAGCTAGAGGCAACAGTTGACAACGCCTACTACGAAGAAATCTTCTCCAAGATGGTTAGCAATCGTGCTGCTGTCACTTCGGGTGCAGACGTAGATAACCTCAAGTCTGAGGGTTATGTAGCTGATGGTTTTGGTTCTCTGCGTGAATACTACGAGTCGAACTACGTAGAGATCCTTACGTTCTACGGTGACATCTATGATGCCAACTCAGGCCAGTTCCTTAACAACCGTGTCATCACTGTCGTAGACCGCTCATACGTCATCTACAACGAGCAGAACCCTAGCTGGCTAGGTACTGCCCCAGTGTTCCATGCAGGCTGGCGTGAGCGCCCTGACAACCTCTACGCCATGGGTCCGTTGGACAACCTAGTAGGTATGCAGTACCGCATCGACCACTTGGAAAACCTTAAGGCAGATGTGTTCGATCAGATCGCATACCCTATGCTTAAGATCAAAGGTGATGTTGAAGACTTTGACTTCGCACCTGCTGAACGTATTTACATTGGCGAAGAAGGTGACGTTGGTTACCTTGTACCCGATGCTACTGCCCTTAACGCAGACTTCCAGATCCAAGCCCTAGAGGCTAAGATGGAGATGTTGGCTGGTGCCCCACGTGAAGCTATGGGTATCCGTTCTGCTGGCGAGAAGACAGCCTTTGAAGTACAGTCCCTGATGAACTCTGCTGGCCGTATCTTCCAGCACAAGACTGCTCACTTCGAGCGTGTGTTCCTTGAGCCTATCCTCAACGCTATGCTTGAGGCTGCTCGTCGTAACATGAACTACACCGACATCATCCGTGTACTCAACGTTGACACAGGCTTGCCATTCTTCGAAGAGATCACCAAGGAAGACATCAAAGCTAATGGCAAGATTGTTCCTATGGGTGCCCGTCACTTTGCAGAACGTGCAATGCGTATTCAAACACTGACACAACTGTTTCAGATCAAAGCCTCCGATCCTACTATCGGTGTACATCTGTCAGGCAAAGAGTTTGCTCGTATCCTTACCGAAGAGCTTGGTGAGCCTGCACTCTTCTCTGAGAACATCTCTGTCAAGGAACAGATGGATACTAAGAAGGTTGCTACCGAAGCACAGGTGCAGTTCGAAGAGCAGCAACAGGTTATGGCTGAGAAGGGTCTCTAATGAAGGCTGCTTGGTTTCAGAAGTGTAAGACTAAGGAAGATAAAGAAGCTCTCAAGAAGTTGGTCATGTCTCAACGTGATACTCTTGACAGACTTAAAGAGATTCTTGAGCCAATGCTCAAGGATACCACACCATCAACTGACTATGATAGTCCCTCGTGGGCATACAAGCAGGCTGATAGGAATGGTTTCAACCGAGCGCTAACCACAGTGCTTGATATGATCAACCTAGACAAGGAATAAGTTATGGTATTTTCTGACAAAAGCCAAACCGAGGGCGCAAGTCAGACTACAGAGCAAGTCGCAGATACAACTCAAACCACAGAGTCATTTGTAGACAAACTCGCACTAGCCAAAGGTGACAACTGGCGCAATCCTGAGGTGCTAGCTAAAGGCAAATTAGAAGCTGACGGCTACATCAAAACTCTCGAAGAGCAACTGGCAGAAATGCGTGAGGAGCTTAAAAGAAAAGAGTATGCAGAAGCGGTGTTGTCCCAAGCTAAGAGTAAGGCCCCTGATCTCGCAGCAGGAAACTCTGGGCTGGCTAACAATGGCAGCGACACTGAGGGCGGTAACACCAACCAGACCTTTAGTGCAGAAGACCTAAAGAGCCTTGTAGAGAAGACGCTTTCTCAACGTGACCAAGAGGCTTTGCTTAAACGCAATCTCTCTGTCGTTGATGAAGAGTTGACTAAAACCTTTGGCACTGAAGCAGCTAACGTGGTTGCAGGTAAAGCCAAAGAACTTGGTATGTCGATGGACAGACTTAAAGAGATTGCACAAGAATCGCCTAACGCATTCTTTGCTTTGATCGGAGAGAAAGCTCGTCATATCAATCCCCTTGTCAACGGTTCCGTAAGGACCGAAGGCGTTAACATGAGTGGTTCGAACGAACGTACTTTTAATTACTATCAGAAAGTTCGTCGTGAGAATCGTACCCTTTACTTCTCCCCCAAGTTCCAACAACAAATGATGGCTGATGCCGACAAACTTGGCGAGAAGTTCTACAGCTAATTTAGGAGATATACAATGGCTGGCAATACCGTAGCGTCCTTGGCGCTGATGAAACGTGCTGAGGTTTGGTCCTCGGAACTGACTGAGATCTTGCGTGACGAACTGCAAGGCATGAAGTACGTCAACTGGCTGGACCAGTTTCCTGATGGTGACACCTTCAAGATCCCTTCGCTGGGTGACGCAACCATCAACAACTACTCGGAAGATACCGCAGTAACCTACAACGCTTTGGATGATGCACAGTTCACCTTTGCAATCACCGAGTACTTGCAGGCTGGTAACTACCTGACCCGTAAGGCTGAGCAGGATGTGTTCTATTCGAACCAAGTTCTGTCGCAGTTCGTTCCTCTGCAAGAACGTGCTCTGATGGAGCGCCTTGAGTCGGACATCATGGCTCGTCAGGGTGACCAGACTGCCGGTAGCGCAAACCTCATCAACGGTGCAGCTCACCGTATGATCGGTTCGGGTTCTGGCAATGCAATTGGTGTGGCTGACTTCGCTAAGGCTCTGCACTCGCTGAAGAAGGGCAAAGTCCCACAGCGTAACCTCGTTGCAATCGTCGATCCTTCGGTTGAGTACGAACTGAACACCCTGTCGCAACTGACCAACGTCTCGAACAACCCTAAGTGGGAAGGTATCGTGAACACTGGTATTGCAACTGGTATGTCGTTTGTTGCCAACATCTATGGCTTCGACGTTTACACCTCGAACTACCTGTCGGACATTGCTTCGGAAACCATTGGTGCTACCACTGTCACCAACGGTAAAGCGAACATGTTCTTCTCGGCTGAGTCGTCGGTCCTGCCCTTCGTTGGTGCATGGCGTCAGATGCCTACGGTTGACACCGAGTTCAACAAGGACTTCCAGCGCACCGAGTTCGTTACGACTGCTCGTTATGGTGTTAAGCTGTATCGCCCTGAGAACCTCGTCACCGTGATCTCCGAGCCTACCGTGTAAGCTTAGACTTCAGGGGTATCCTTTAGCTAGGGTACCCCACCCTATTTTGTTGTTGACAGAATAGTAAACCAACCGTATAATAAACTACGGCTTGCCCGTTAGGTATATACACATAGGAGTTACCAACACCATGGTAAATGTTAATCACAGCACACTTACCGATCCCTATCTGCATGAGCCTAAGGGTGTAGCAACGGCACAGTCAGGTTCTATCTATGTTGCTGATGGTGCTGGTACTGGCTTATGGAAGATCCACCATCAAGTGATTGGTGCTTACATTCCTTTTGATCCAGTTACACCTTCGTATGTACACGCATGTACAACGTCAGACACTATCATCAATCCAGTATTTTCTGTGTCATATAATGAAGGGTTTGCTGCTTCTAGTCCTGCCCGTCTGAGTTACACTGGTACTCAATCTATCAGCACACAGATTACCCTTACTCTGTCAACTCGTAATGCTACCTCTCAGAATAGAAATGTTATTTGGAGCATCTATAAGAATGGTGTTCTTCTTGGTGGTTCTCAAACCATTCGCACTATCGCCCCTGTGAACTGGGGTTCCATCACAGTAACTGGCTATACCGTTCTAAATCAGAATGATTATATTGAAGTATTCTCTCGTGCAGATGCAGCTTGCAATGTTGACTATGCGGCTGGTTTCTTGACAATTGTGGGGTTGCCTGAGCTATGAGAACAACTCTTCTAGACATCGTACAGTCGATCCTCAATGACATGGACTCGGAGGATGTTAACAGCATCTCTGACACCACTGAGGCACAGCAGATTGCATCTGTCGTCAAAGACGTATACAACAACATCGTTGCTGCTCGTACTATCCCTGAGCTTAAGACAACCTTCACCATCACATCTCTGTCACAGTTGGCTAGACCAACTCACTTCACCTACCCTAATGGTGTCAAAGAGATCACTGAGTTATTTTATAACGTAGATACAAGTGGTGGTGTTGACTACAAGATTGTCACTTACGTAGAGCCTGAGGTGTTCTTCAGTCGTATGCCTAAGTCTACCTCTGGTCGTGTCATCACTGATCTAGATGGTGAGACTAAGTTGGTTGTCATGAATGACCAGATGCCTAGCTACTACACTTCGTTTGATGATGATTATATTGTTATGAACGCTTACAATAGTGCAGTCGAAGCTACTCTTCAGGCGTCTAAGACTAAAGCCTTTGGAACTAAGTACTCTGTATTCACTATCTCAGACAGCTTCGAGCCTGACCTAGATGAGACACTGATGCCACTCTTGCTAGCGGAAGCTAAGTCTACCTGCTTCTCTTTGTTTAAAGCTGGTAGTGATCCTAAGATTGAGCAGACAGCTAGACGCCTTAAGTCAGCCGTTCAGAACGACATGTACAAGACCCGTAAGAATAACAAGCGGATCAACTATGGACGTTAAGGTTACTGACGATAAGGTATCCACCACTCATCCTAACTTCAAGACTGAGTTCACTGTCAGCAGGGCTTCTAACGGCACTGGGATGTGGTCTATCAAGTCTAGCATAGGGAAGATGCCAGCAAAGCTAGAGGGCCTCTATACGTCCTCTAACGCAGCGCAGAGGGCACTTGAGATGTACCTAGTCAATTCTAAAGAGACCTCAACAGTTCGCCGTGATAACTACGCAGCCGAACGTAAGGAACGGAAGATAGCAGATGCCGCAAAGCTACAGCCAGAAGACAGTAAATAACTTTGTCAAAGGTCTTATTACCGAGGCTGGTGAGCTTACCTTTCCTGAGGGTGCATCAGTTGATGAGCTTAACTGTGACCTCCGTAAGGATGGCTCCAGACGTAGACGCCTAGGTGTTGCCTACGAGGAGAGCGCTGTGCTGTCCTCCTTTACTGTTGGTGACAATGATGTTGTCAATACTGGTGATTGGACTAACGCAGGTGGCCTAGCTAACAAAGAGTTCTTGATCGTACAGGTCGGTGGTACTCTCCACTTCTACAACAAAGCTAGCCTACCCTACTCCGCAGCCCAAGAGTCCTTCACAGTTAATCTAAGCTCCTACGAGTTCTCAGGTTCTATTGGTTCTGGTAATGCTAAGTGTAGCTTTACTTCCCTGAAGGGTTTCCTCCTAGTATCCTCTGAGGCTATTGACACTTTCTATGTGTCATACAACTCTAACACCAATACCATTACCCATACGGGTTATGCGATTAACGTGCGTGATTTCTCTTGGCAGGGTGACACAAGTACCTATACGTCTGACCTAGGGTCTAACGGTGCGACGCCAGCAGTGCGCCAGTACGATGCTAAGAACTCAGGCTGGGGTGTAGGTGGTGGTCCTAACGAACTCTTCCGTCCACTGACGCACCCATGGTTTGCTGGCAAGGATGCTGATGGCAACTATAGCTACACAGAGTGGGCGCAAATCTACGCTGGCTCGTCCATCCTTTCCAACGGACACTTCGTTCTTAACTTCTTTGCTAAGGACAGATCAGGTGTGTCAGGTATTGCAGGCATCCCTGTAGAGTATGAGTCCTCTCGCTTTAAGTCTGTCGTAGCATTCTCTGGCCGTATCTTTTATGGCGGCTTGAACAGTGCGGCTAACTCAGGCACCATCCTATTCTCTAAACTTATTGAGAACCAGAATGACTTTGGTACTTGCTATCAGGTCAATGACCCAACTGCTGAATACCTAAGTGACCTACTGGATACTGATGGTGGTTCTGTCAGGATTGCAGATGCTGTTGGTATCAAAGTTCTCTATGCCTTTAAGACTTCCTTGTTTGTCTTCGCTGAGAATGGTGTATGGCAGATCACTGGTGTCGATGGCGTCTTTACAGCTAGCACCTATTCTATCAACCGTGTGTCAACCGTAGGCATTGCATCACCATCTAGCTTCCTTGCTGTTGAAGGTGTTCCTGTTTGGTGGTCACGCTTTGGTATTCATACACTTAACTTTGACCAAGTCTCTGGTTCTGCACAAGAGCAGAGTATCTCTCAGCCCACCATCCAGACCTTCTGGGATCGGCTTGGCACCAACGTCAAAGAGAATGTAGTAGCTCAGTATGATGGTATTGCTAAGAAGGCCTACTGGTTCTACCCAGATGCTGACGAAACTATCACATCTAAGCTCAATAATGCTTTAATCCTTGACATTCCGCTTCAAGCGTTTTACCCTTGGCGCATCGAAGATCAGGCTACTAACACCAACTGTGTTGTTGGTTCAGCATTCTACTCTGGTTATGGCTCAGAGGATCTTACGCTTGATGTTGTAATCTCTACTGGTGATGATGTAGTTCTGTCCACTGGTGACGATGTTGTGTCAATCATCCCTCGTCCATACACTAGCGGTGACGCAACGATCATCCTTCTAGCAAGAGACGGGGCTACCAATAAGCTTACCATGGCTGGCTTTAACTCAACAGACTTCGTTGATTGGGGTGACACAGAGTACACTTCGTTTGCTGAAGCTGGTTATGACTTCATGGGTGACCTTGTCACTAAGAAGAATGCACCTTACCTAGCTGTCTACACAAGGCTGACTGAAGAGGGCTTTGAACTTACAGGTGGTAGCTATACCTCCATCAGACCATCATCCCTACTTGTGTCAACTGCTTGGGACTTCAAGAATTTCTTTGCAGCACCACAGCAAGCATATAGACTTAAGTATCCTGTCATTGTCAACGTCAACGACCTGTCTGAGTTCCCTTACCCAGAAGATGTTATCGTAACTAAGCTCAAGATCCGTGGTCATGGACGTTCCGTCAGACTTCGGTATGAGAGTGAAGTAGGTAAGGACTTCATTCTTCTTGGGTGGGGTATGGTTCAAGCAGGAAACAAAAGGTTCTAAACTTGTCAAGTATTACCATCAGAAAAGCAGTGGCTGACGATCTTCTGGACTGCCTTATGCTTTTCAAACAGTTCCATAAAGAAGCTAAACTTCCCTACAAGTTTGACCCTCAAAAGACACAGAGAGTTTTCTTGGAGACCCTCGAAGTAGATAGCTTCGAGACCTTCGTAGCGGATAGGGATGGAGACTTAGTTGGTTTTATTTGTTGTGTGTATATGGAGCCACTCTTCTCAAGTGACAAAATATCCACAGACATTGCTTGGTTTGTCAGTAAAGAACATAGGAACTCTTCCGCTGGTTTCCGTCTTCTAAAGGAATACGAGGAGTGGGCTGTAAACAACAACATCAAGTATGTTGGAATTGCCTACCTTGAAAGAGTTACTGACCTCTCTAAGGTCTATGAAAAAAAGGGTTACGTTAAGGCGGAGACCCACTACATGAAGGAGTTCTGATATGCCAGTATTCACAAGTATTGGACTTGCACTTGGTGCCACGGCAGCTACGGCTGCTCTTACTGGTGCCGCTATTGTTGCTGGTGGTGTGGGTGTAGCAGGCTCTATCGCTTCCTCTAAGGCTGCTGGGAAGGCTGTAGCTGCTCAACAGCAAGCAGTAGCTGTCCAACAACAACAGGCTGCTGTACAGGCTACCAGACAGCGTAGATCAGCTATTCGCCAGAACATCCTAGCTCGTGCTGGCATCACCAACAGAGCAACTATTGCTGGTGTTGCGGATAGCTCAGGCTTGGCTGGTGGCTTGGGTAGTGCAGCTTCTCAGTTCGGTTCTAACCTTGGCTATAGCAATCAGATGAGCGGCTTGGGCAATCAACTGTTCAGCCTAGAGCAGACTAGCCTCGGCGCACAGGGCAAAGCTAAACTTTATGATGCTGTAAGCGGTGTTGGTTTCGGCCTTGCAGGTTCCTTTATGAACCCTGCCAGTGGGCCTAGCACTGTCTTTTCTGGCCTTATGCCAAAGCAGGCTACCACATAACTTCCCTAAGGGGAACTCGTGCGGTTAATTGGCAAACTAATTTGAGGGTGAACAGAAGTGGCTAACGGTCTTACTATCCAAGCTGAAATTGCAAATGACAAAGTTGTTTCTGACATGGCCTCGCAGCCTCTAGCTCAGGAACAGCCTAAGAATCCAACAAGCGACAGTCAAATCTCAGCCAACGGAGACCTATCCCTTAGCCTAGACATTCCTTTGGCTAACATCGAAGATGCTAAAGCTATCGGTGATAACAACCTAGACGCCACTGCAAGATCCTCTGCCTCTGTCAACTACCCAGTAGCTGCTCAGGCCAATGACGCCTATGAGGCTGGTATCCCTGTGGATGAGGCATCGACTATTGTTGCTCAGCGTCTAGCTAAAGAAGCGGATATGTCTGCCTCTGAGTTTGTGTTGATGCAGGGTCTTGCGCTTACCCGTCAGGATGTAAACCCTGAGGCTGCTCGTGGTATGACCAACATGGCTATCTGGGATAAGAAGATGGCAGATGCTATCGACCAGAATGAGCAGGGTCTCTTCAGTAAGATTCTAACCTTTGTTGATGTTAACGTACTGCGTGAGATGACCATTGGTATCGTTGACAACACCACCTTCAGATCCAATAGAGAAGGTGAGGATATCAAGCAGGCCTTCCTCAATAAAACACCAGCAGAGTTTGAGACTTGGGCCACAACCTACATCAATGAACGTAAGCAAGAAGGCTTCTTCTCTAGTGACTCCATCTGGAACCTGTACAAGGTAGCCAATGATGCGACCTACCTAGGCAAAGACCCCTTCGCAAGTGCTAACTTCACCATGGGTATCATGGATCTTGTTGGTGCTGGTGAGTCCGTCAAGGGCCTGACAAGTGGAGTTAGAGCATCTGTCAAGAACATTCGTCGTGGTGTTGATGCTATCGCAGTCCTTGCTGATGAGCCTACAGCAGGTGCTGCTATGGCCCGTCAAGTAGAACGTGAGGGTGTCCAAGTTGACAAGGTAACCGCTGGCCGTGCTTTGGATGAGACTAGCTTAGACCCCATCGTCAACAAGCCTAACGAGAGACCATCTGGTGTCACCTATCGTGATGGCACCCGTAAGACTGTTCTGATGGAGAAGCTTGAAGAGATCAATAGACAGACTCACTTCGGTGAGTACCTGCCTAAGACTACACTTCAGAGACTAGCTGTAGAGGCATCTGATAGGATCACTAACTCTGTGTCAGATGTTGGCCTGCGTCTTAGCACATTTATTGACGAGGGAAGCAACGACTACAAGGTTGCTCTTACCTTTGGTAAAGAAGGTTCAGGTGCAGCCTTTCCAACTAAGGCATCCGCAGAAGCTGTAGCTAAGGCTGACCCTAGCTTCCGTGTTGTCAAAGCAGATGGTACTGACAACTTGGCTAAGAGAGGCTGGTACATCCAGACTGATCGTAGACTTGATGTTCTTGGTGTTGGTGATCAAGCAGAGCTTGTGCAGAAGTCTAACTTCGTATTTGACGCTATCAACAGGATCTTTGAACCATATACCTCTCGTCTTGGTGATCGCCTAGGTGCTAAAGTTATGCAAGCTGAGGCTGGCCTAGCTCGTGTACCTGAGTTGTTCAAGCCATATGGCAAAACCATCAAGGCTCTTAAACCAAAAGAAGCTGACAAACTTGCTGATTTCTTCAACCATCTTCGTGATGGTGAATACTCCTACATGCGTCATGCTCCTGACGAGACATCCTTCAAGGCCTTGTACCACACACGGTACGGTGAAGCTCCTTCTGAGAAGATCGTCAAGGCTTATAATGCGGTGCTTGATATCAACGACACCACTTGGAACATCAAGTCCTCTGCAAGGCTCAAGTCAGTTGTAGCTGAGGGTGGTGAAGTTATTGAGCTTGCTGATGGCTATACCGATATCGCCTATCGTGTAGATGGTCAATCTATTAGAGTGCCAGAGGACGAGCTTGTGCTTGACCTTGTCACTAACCGTAGCATTTGCCGTGACAAGCTGAAGTCTGACCAACTGGTCTATAAAGTTCCAGACCCATACCTTGACCACATCTACGTCACCAATGTCCGTAAGGCCCGCCCGCCTAACAAGATGGACGTAATGCCCTACAACGTAGGTGGCCCTCGTAACAACTCCGAGATGCGCTGGTTCATGGGTACTGCTAAGGAAACAACCTTGGCTTCAGGTAAGAAAATTAACTCTACCTTTAAGACACTATTGGGTGCCTTCGGTAAGGATCAGATTGAGGGTGCTGTTAAAGAAGTTAACACCATCTCCAAAGCTGTCAAAGAGTTTATGTC
>Ga0136655_1001069_pt1 | contig 12527 bp, 19 predicted proteins | sample CPBDNA_2_FD_94863 | JGI IMG/M metagenome (GOLD analysis project Ga0136655, IMG submission 94863) | Freshwater to marine salinity gradient microbial communities from Chesapeake Bay, USA - CPBay_Spr_15_0.8_DNA (version 2) | ecosystem: Environmental > Aquatic > Marine > Coastal | place: USA...
ACATACATACATACATACATACATACATACATACATACATACATACATACATACATACATACATACATACATACATACATACATACATACATACATACATACATACATACATACACATGCATGCATGCATACATGCATACATGCATACATGCATACAGACGTACGTATAGTACGTACGCGCATGCATGCATGCATGCGTAACATGCGTCGGGAGCGACTCCGGGGGGACTCCGCGAGCGTCGCGATATTCCGATGGGCGCCAAGGTCCTGAGGAGCCGGAGCACGCCTTCCTGCTCTGGATGGCAGCGTGCCTTGAGGCAGAACCCACGGACACCCAGCTAGAGAAGTTCCGCCGGCTTCTCCTCACCATCCCCATGCGCTTCAAGGTGATCGCCTCCGAGGAGGCGCGGCTGTTCGCCCATGTGAACCTGCGCGAGACGATCACCGGCTCGCATGCGTGCATGTCCCGGACCGCGACTCAGCGGGTGTACGAGGTCTGCCAGTGGCGTGACCGCCGCATGCGCATCCACGGCACCCAGAACGCTACTGCTTCAAAGCTGGCACAGCTTTGGAATGAGCAGGTGCACATGGCCAGGGCGTCTGAGCCAATCACGGAGGCGTTCATGGCCATGTCGTTCCGCCTCTGGGAGCAGCTCCTGAGCCATGAGAACTGCCGCAAGCTCATCCTCTGGGCCGAGCGCACCTGGGGCAAGTTGAACCCCTTGGACTCGGTCGTGAAGCTGGAGGCGGTGCTGACCAAGGCGAAGGGGTCGGTGGAACATGCCGAATGGCTGCTGGGCAGCATCATCTTCTATGTGAAGTGCAAGTACAATAGCCATGGCGAGCTTTCGGTTCGCAACCTCACCGGCAAGAACGCTGGCAACCGCGGCCTCCTCGACATGTGGCTGTTGAAGCGCAACATGTGGGACTACATCGCGAGCACGGTGCTGGACAGCGCGAGCTTCACGAAGGAGACCAAGGCTCGGTCCATGGCTCTTTCGCAGAACATGGTTGGCTTTTGCATGTTTTTCGGAAAACGCTTGCATGAACCGGTTTGTGGCCTCAGTAATACAGCCACCAGCTCCATCTTGCTCATGGGCGTTCCCCATCGAATGGGGGGTGCCCAACCAGCACCCCCACTTGTTGCTTCAATCCTCGTTCATAGTTGAGCGTCTGCCAGAATTTCGATGACAAGGAGATCTCAAGCATGAACGCGTGCAGAACAGTGTGTAAGGTGTGTGTATGCACACATATGATACGTGTGACAATTATATTATAGAGCGTACGACATATCTGCCTGCCTGCCGGCCTGCCAAGTCCCGTGCTTGAACAACAAACAAACAGAGAAAGCGCCGAGTCCATCTTCCGCAATATCCGGGACTACACCGTCTTCGAGGAGAAGTTCGGCTTGGACGGGAAGAACGTGGAGTGGGTGGGGGGACTCCCTGAGTCTTCTCAGGCTCTGCTGGGCTTCCTGCAGAGCACCATCTACGGGACAAAGCATGATGGCCACTTCAAAAGCATCATGAAGTCCAGCAAGACGGCGGCAGAGATCTGCGCAGCCCAGCCTTTCGCAGATGAGATCGAGGACTGGAAGACCCTGTTGGCCAAGGAGGCCTGCGCGGGCAGAAGCTTTCAAATGGCTAATGGATGCTGTTTCAACTTTTGAGATACGTCGCCTTTGAAGACATGTTAAGCTATTTCTTGACGGGCTCTTAAGATATAACTTCCCAGGCGAAGGATGCGTCCGACATGGCCAAGATGCAAAGTGGAGCGGGACACGAGTTGGGCCTCCACTCGCAGGACATCTCCCCCTCTCAGGGCTTCCTGAACAAGGTGTGCACGTCTGATGAGCTGGAGAAGGACATGGAGGGCGCCCTGCATCGGTATGTGGAGAAGGCGGAGCTCCTGATCAATAAGTACGTCATGATGATTGTGGAGCCCGACTCCGGGAGCAAACTGGGGGACATGCTCCGCGAGACGCAGGTCGTGAAGAAGCAGCTGACTGGCACAGTCGGCTGCATCTACATGTCGCAGCATGCCGGTGAGTCCGATTGCCGGCCCCACTGCCGCCAGCCGAGGTTCAGGGCAGATCACCTCAAGCTCGTGGTGAACGGGCTGGTGTCGGCATCGTCCGTGTCTGGGGACGAAATGCCCAAAAACTGCCACTTCCTCATCGGGGATGCAGGCAAGGAGGGCCTAGAAGCAAACATCAGCAAATGCTTCCTTCAGAGTGACGGCAAGGTCATGGTGAAGACCAAGTGCACCTCCGCCCTCATCTTCGACGAGGAGGCCCTGAACAAGAAGAAGGCCAGGGTCTTTGGCCGGATCAACCTCATGCAACGCCTCCACGTCTTCAGCCACACGGATGCAGAGCTGAAGTACGACAGTACTGTCAGGACCGGGCAACGATCATATGTTATATGTATATGTATATGTATGTACTATGTTATATCATATGTCGATAGAAACCGACGCCCCTGTTTATATCGACGGCGTGTCGATCACGCCCCTGTTTTATATCGACGGAAACCGCCGCCGACGGCGAGAGCGTCGCAGTGGTTGTTCTGTTGCTGTCAAACTGTAATTTGGAATTATAACTTCAAAATGTCCTTAGAAACTTCAGCATGACTTCTAGAACATAATTTAGCAGGGTATGAAGCAGGGTATGAAACAGGGTATGGACCAGGGTATGGAACAGGAGATGAAACAGGGTTTGAAACGATGCTTAGCAGGGTATGAAACGCTGAATGAATGGGTATAGCAGCTTTGCCAGAGAGAACTGCAACGAAGAGTGCAATATTTGGCTCCGACCAGTTATATGTTAAATGCCTATGCAAGCTTATAAGAAAGGATTCCTTCCTGCTCACATAAGTTTCTATAGGCTTTAGCTCTAACTGAGGGGACCCTTGTCTCAGGATTGAGGACCCTTTACACAATGTATAATGTGGATGGTTTGCGTATTTGTTTGTGGACTTGCCCGAGGACAGACCGCCTCCACTACACCCAGACAAGCACGGCCTCCAACATCATCATGGGCATCACATCCCCCACCTACGAGGAGGGCTGGATGATGAGCCTGCAGGAGAAGAAGATGTACCTGGGCAGCGCGGGCTTGATCCGGGCCGGGGGCCCTGGTGACAACGGGGAGTCGGACAAGGGCAACGAACGCCCTTTCTTTGAGCAGGACCATGTCCCGGCATGCTGGCACAGCTTGCCGCAGGAGTTCTGGGAGGAGATGATCCACTCCTTCTCTCTCAAGGCCGTCTTCATCCCCACCGTCATGGACGACCATGCCGCCATGGCCTGCATCATGACGGGCACGCCGGCCGTCTTGATGCTCTTCTCGGAGGGGCAGCGCGAGCTGTTGCGCGCACGCCTCCTTAATCGTGTCTGGGAGGAGTTCAGGAACCCCCAGTCCAAGCTTCACGAGGTTGGCGTCTCCACGCTCATCGGCACCGTCATCCAGCGGGCTAAGGTGGCGAAGGGTGCTCACGGTAACGTGGCGAAGGTGACGCCTAAGTCTAAGGGCAAGTGGGGCAAGATGGCCAAAGACCAGTCCGAGGAGGAGGGGACCGAGCCCAAGATGACGAAGAAGCGCAAGGGGAAGGCGAAGCAGTTGAATGCCAAGGCGAAGCAGTCGAAGAAGACCAAGCAGGATACCGACGAGGAGAGCGTGGACGACGCTGACTCCTCCGTCGGTGCTGAGTCGCTGGACATCTCCGACTGAAGCAGCCTGCTATAGCCTGCTGTGGTAACTTAATGACTTACCGGATCATCGTAGCTGTAGTATATTACAATAGTAGAGCAGAGTAGAATAAAGCAAAATGAAATAGAGTAGAAGTAGAGAAGCATAGCGTAGAGTAGAATACGTAGAGCAGAGCAGAGTAGAGCAGAATTGAGAAGAGCCAAGTAGAGTAGAACAGGGTAGAGGTAGAGGCAGAGGTAGACGTAGACGTAGAGGTAGAGGCACAGGTAGACGTAGACGTAGACGTAGTCGTAGACGTATACGTAGACGTAGACGTAGTTGTAGTTGTAATTGTTGTAGTAGTAGTAGTAGTAGTAGTAGTAGTAGTAGTAGTTGTTGTTGTTGTTGTTGTTGTTGTTGTTGTTATTGTTGTTGTTGCAGTTGTTGTTGCAGTTGTACTTGTAGTTGTAGTTGTAGTTGTAGTTTTAGTTGTAATAATAGTAGGAGGCCTCATTTTGTGCACCCTGACCTGATTGCATTAGGATCTGTTAGATTCCGGGTCCCGAGCTCTCCTGAGTTTGGACGTGATGTCGAATCGTCTGGTCACTGGGTCTCACTCCACTTCCCGGGTCGAGCTATAGGGAGTCTCGACCTGGTGTGGACCTGGGGAATGTATAGTCGTTGGTCGCCTCGCATCGCATTGGTGACCGTGAGTATCTTGATGCGAACCAGAATTGCGCTGCAACACGTGATGAAGCAACACATGATGCGAGTTACGCATGTCAGTCAAGATACCGACCTTGGGTTTGCGGTGCCATGGCCTTAGCCTGGGCTTCTTAGCCCTGAGCATTGTCCTGGTGTTTTGTTCAGCCCTAGTGGCGCGCAGCGCGCCCCTCCTCGCATCCGCGTCTTGGGAAAAACAACCCGTCAAGAGAATCGCAGCGTGCCAACAGATCCGCCGCAACGGTATGCAGCACGCCAACAGCAAGATGCACCTCAGAAGTTTGGCGCCCAAGAAAATATGTCGCCAAAGCATCTGCCAACAATTCCCCCCCGCATGCGAGCGGCTGCCGAAATCCATATTCGGCATGTGCAATAATATGCAATATGCGCATGGCATGTGCGCAGGGCATGTGCGCAGGGCCTTGCTCCCGCTTCCCTCGGCTCTCAGCCTGCCTCAACTCGCGCTGCGGCTCAATGCTTGCCCTCAGAGGGAGCCTCAGAGGGAGAGGGAGTAGCCGGCTCAGTGGTTGCCCTCATTGGACAGAGCCTCAGGGGCCCATGGCTGTCACAGCTATGGGCCCGAAGCGCAATGCCGACATCAGGAAGTTGAAGGTGGCAAGCGCTTGCAGCGGGATGAGTACCGAGTCCTTTGCCCTGAAGCGAATGAATGTACCTCATCGCCTTGTCCTCGCGTGTGAGCTCGAGGACAAGATGAGAGATTTCATCCGTCACAACCATAAGCCCAGGACCTTGCTGTCTGATTGCGCAACGCCAGAGTTCCTGCGAGCTGGTGCTGGGGCAGAGCTCTTTGTGGCTGGGTTTCCTTGCCAGACTTTCAGCGCAGCCGGACGCAATGCTGGCCGGAACGACCCACGTGGTCGTGTGATCGAGTGGCTCATCAAGTGGCTTAGCATCCACCAGCCCCACGCGTTCATCCTTGAGAATGTCCAGGGCTTGGTGGGCCGCCACCAGAAGATCTTTCGGGCAATCATGCGAGGGTTGGAGGGAATACTTGACACGGGCACGAACAAGGTCTGCTACCGCATCACCTGGGCGATCATGAACAGCCGTCACCACGGTGTCCCGCAGGCTCCCTTACTAAGTACTACGTATGATAAGGGAAGCGTTGTTAGTTGGCAGTTACTGAGTCTGAGTTTATGTATTCGAGCTTCAGATCTATGTTTCCGAGCCTAGAGCACTTCAGACGTATACGTTTATGTAGCTGGCACAGCTGGCAGATGCAGGCTCCGGTGTAATCGTTTGCGATACAATGTTGTTTTTGTTTGCTTCTTGTGGTACGTACTGTATCATGCACATGCTGAGTTATACATTGTGCCTCACTCCCTGCCCAGAACCGTCCACGCCTCTACATCATCGGCCAAAGGGTGTCCCGCATGATCAAGGAGTTCCAATTCCCCCCGGAGGAGCCCCAGGCAAAGCTGCGGGATATTTTGGACGTGCATCTCCGAGGCCCAAGGGCCGCGGCGCCCAAGTCACGCACCGGCCGGCTCGCTCTGCGGAAGGCTACTCTGAAGTGGAGGCAGAGGGGCGTGGACGTGAACAAGTCATGGGTCGCTGCTGATGTCCAGTCATCGGCAGGCAGGTCAAACTCCATGCGGAGATGCCTGCCTTGCCTTACAGCCTCAAGGGCTGCGGCCGGGGGACATTGGATCACGTGTTTGCGCAGAATGCTCCAACCGGCAGAATTGCTTCGTGCACAGGGCTTTGACCCCGAGGTTGTGCGGTGGCGCGGCATCCTCACGGAGCGGCAGTTGGGCACCGCAGTGGGGAACAGCATGACTCAGACGACGCTGGAGGCTGTGCTGCAGCGCTTGTTGCCGTCTGTTGGCTTGCTCTGAGGGGCACGCCCGGTTGCATGTAGGATTTGGCATGCCGGCAGGCACAGCCCGGCTTGGGGATTGCCGTGCTCTCAATTCAACACCTGTGCCAGCCAAGAAGTTGCCAAACCTTGCCTGCCGGCTGGCACAGCTTGCAGCCGGCGTTGGGATCTAATACAACACCCGTGCAAGCCTAGAGAGCAGTTGCAGAAAAGAGCCTCAGGTACGTGTACGTGTACATGCCTTCCAGCACCACTCTCACATTTTGTTTTTCCGGCTCGGCTGTGACAGCTGTGCCACAGACCCTTGCACCGTGTCTCGATTGAGTCCTGCTCGCCATCACGATGTCTTTTCTGGCTCGGCTGTCACAGCTGTGCCGTGGACCATCGCCCACTTTCTGCTGCGTCTTGCTCGGCTGTCACAGTTGCGTTGCACCGTGTCCGCTCCTTGTCCAAGCCGTCTCGTGTAGCAGTAGCAGTATCAGGAGCAGCCGCAGTATCAGTAACGAATCAGGGGGAGCCAGGGAGGCAGAGAGTCAGGTCAGAAACAGAGTCGGAGGGACATAACCAGAGGCAGACAATGCTCTCTCTCTCTCTCTCTCTCGCCTGTATCTCTTTCTCTCTCTCTCTCTCTCTCTCTCTCGCTCTCTATCTGTCTCTCTCTCTCTATATATATATATATATATATATATAACATATAACATATTATATATATATATATATATATATGTATGTATGTATATATACATATGTATACATATATATGTATCACCTTATGATCAAGATTTCCATGAATAGCTTTATTCATTGAATCGTTCACGTGAGGAAGACACCTCAGGGGAGGGCTCTCATGCATCCGGTCATCGGACGAATCTCCATGGAGACGAAGACCAGTGAGTGAACTTCACGCAACGTTCCGCTTGCTCAACCGGGACATATTATTGTTAGTAGATTACTAGTGTGTTTGTTGTACTATCACCACCGTCAAAGTGGGCAGATCATATCAATTACGTTGAAGATCTCACCATGGTGTTTTCGCCAGCATCGTTCGCGAGCCAGGATTTAATTATTTTGCTGCGCGACTTTTGTGCGGATTCATGGTCTCCGCAAATCTCTGCAAGTTTCTGCAAAACTTCAACAATTGCGCAGACAAATATCAAATCCTGGTTCGAGATTCCCTAGCGCTGCCAATTGTTGTGGAAGTTTTCGAGGTTCCCCGCAGCAGCTCTTCCTGTGCAGGGTTTTGGGTGCTGTGCCGACCCTGCCGCAGGAGGCGACATGACATGACCATGTACAAGTAAATAGTTCCTTGAAGACCCACAGGGCCGCTGCCCGTCGAGTGTTTGGTCACATGATACCGGCCCTTGTACTTGACAATCCGGATTTTCGCACCAGGGAAATGGATCTCCTCCTCCCCGGCCTCATTAATTCATTCCTTCGTTTTGTAGCTACTTTGGCACAATTGCATCTCGCTACTCTTCCCCATGCTGCATGGGAGTCTGGCAGCCGCGGGGCTCTGATTCCCTAGATTATAATAAACATAATCATAATAATATCATAAGCAGCTCCCTCCCCCCGTGGGGGATGAAATCGGCTGGGTGACGACGCCGCGTCCGAGTACCGATGAACGCACCCGATGAAGGACCTCATCTCCGATGAGGAGTACCAGGAATTCATGACGACCTTCTGTGAGCAGCTGCAACCTGCTGCTGAAGACCAGCAGGACCAGGCTCGGCCGACCACCACGGACCTCGGTGCGCTGCGCTCGGTGCGCAGGCGGAGCGGGCCAAGCACCAGCTCCGGGAGGCCCAGGCGCAGGCGGAGAGCCTCGCGCAGGAGCTGCATACAACCTTGCCTACAACCTTCTGGGCAGCCCCGGCGCCGGCCCCGGTTCCTCGGGGCCGCCCGACCTGGGCAGGCTTCGTCTTGGCAGGTAGGACCTGCAACAGAAAATACATGTATCATATTAAAGCCACAGCAGCAATATTCACCAATACCAACACAATAACATACCAACCCAGTGCATCCAGTGCATTCGCAGCGGTCATGGCAAGCCGGCCACGTCCAGAGCTGCAGGACAACGGACCCACTACTTTCGAGACTTTCGGCATGGAGTTTCTGCCGCGCCTTGCATGGCATGCAAGACGATCACACAGCTGGAGGAGAGGATCACACAGCTGGAGGAGAGGAGGCACCTATGATGATATAATACATAATACATTAACATCCCTAGGGGGCATGTTAATCCCTCTAGGGGGGAGGGCTGGGGGGAGCATGTGGACCCCTCCAGCGGCAACACGTTCTACCACCATGCGGCCACCGGGACGTCCACCTGGGACCGCGCTGCGGCCGAGGGGCAGCCTTGGCGTGAACAGCTCCACTGCCACGCCTCCGACGACGTGGCAGGCTGGTACAGCTTCGCCCGTTGCCAATGGTTTGGTCGAGCCATTCAAGCACGCGGATTCCCTAATAATCATAATCATAATAATATCATAAGCAGCTCCCTCCCCCTGTCGGGAAGCTCACGAGCAGGAACAGCGGAAAGACGGTAATCATCTGCATCAGCCAATTCGGGTCGAGCAGATCACTGCACCCATAAATATGAATCACATACGTATGAATTACAAGGGTAATGAACATACATATGAACGGACTCGAGTTCTGCCCCGACGCTGAACGCGAACCGGTTGACTTCTCGCAACTTCAACTGCTCCACTCGCATTACATCCTGTAGCCCTGTGGGGGCTGGGTGGTATATATAGGAATATATATATATATATATATATATGTAACATATGTATATATGGAACTTGGGTTGCACCTGGCAACCTTCTGGCACCTGCTTCCGAAGTTCAATGAGAACAAGAGGCACAGCCGCTACCGCGACCACTGATTCATTTCGTGTTTCATCTTCGTTCTGGACGATACAATAAATACTGCTATATGTATATACACATAGTATATCGACAAAAATAATAAACATCCAGAACTCGGACATGCAGTCGTGGACAGCCTCGGAACTGTCCACGTTACTGGTTACAATATACATTTCTGGAGGCGATGTCCAAGGTCCAGGTGTGCCAAGGATGGTTCATTGGCACTGCAGGCTGCGATCCTTCGGCCGCCGAAGCGAAGGATGCGGCAGAGAACACTGCCATCACCGACCCAAGCAACAGAGATATAAACACATATGTTATGCAGCATTGTTATAATAACATAATATATTTACATATGGTCATATTTGATAGTATTACCTTCCCTTTCCCTTTTACGCTTGTTTCGAGGGAGTCTCGTCTCCCAGCCAACCCCCCTCACACCAAACTATGAATACATAATTTTACACGTTAGTGTGAGTTGGGTTGGCTGGGAGACCTGTGGGTCTCTAGAAACCAATCCCAAATGGCGAGATCTGCCGCTGCCGAATCACCTCTACCGAAAAAAGAGAGAGGAAGAGAGAGAGAGAGAGAGAGAGAGAGAGAGAGAGAGAGATATAAATTGAAAACGTGTTATGTTTTAGGACTTATGGGACTTAGCATTAGTGGACTTATAACATATTATAAGTACTATTATAACATAGTTACGCTAAGTCCACTTATGTATAACTTATACATGGTTATCACTGAGCCTGTGTAAGTTCTATACGTACTGTAAGTCCACTATAAACACTTATAGTACTTATAGTGCAACACTAACCCCCACGCCCGCCCTAGTATATACATAACCATGAGTTACCATATATTATCATATGTTACACAGCTGAATCCTCTCATGCTCGGCTGTTACAGCTGAGCCAGCTCTTGCGTCATCAGGAAGCCGTGCTGCGTACTGGCTGCCAAAACACGCCTGCGCAGTCTCAGAAGCGTGTCGTGTGACATGCCCGCGCAGTCTCAGGAGCGTGTCGTGCGACACGCCCGCGCACAGTCTCAGGAGCGTGTCACGTGACACGCCCGTGCAGTCTCACGAGCACGACCGCAGTGTGTCGTGGCGCGACACGCCCGCGCAGCTCAGGTCGCGTGTCGTGCGACACGCCCGCTCATGCAGTCTCAGGAGAGCAATCTCAGGAGAGCAGCCTCAGGAGCGTGTCACTTGATGATCCTCCCTCGCTCCATCGCAACCATTCAGCAGGTCAGGTGGGCATTGAAGAGCGTAGCTCGCCTATGGCGCGGTACCGGCCCAGCCGCAGCTGGGAATGATGGCGGCTCCTCCTGAGACTCATTTTGTCAATGGCTATGGCGGGCTGAGGGTCTGGCATGACGGGCGCTACTACGATGGTACCTGGCACTATGGTCCGGGGCAATGGGGTCTCAGGTGGGGCATCAGGTGGTCCCTGGACGCACCGCGGCTATGGAGGGACGATTGGGAGGAGTGGGGGGACAGTCCGAACAATGAGAGTTGGGGGAGATTCCTGGACCCACCGCTCTGGGACCCCCCGCTGGAGGTCCCGCCACTGCCTGGCACCGAGGCCCTCGCCGCGAGCCGGTCCTACTACGAGGCCGACCGGTTCGAGGGCATGACGCGGTCATGGCTGCGTCAGACGCGGTCCGTGCCGCATGAACGGGGTCGCCTCTGGCCTGACAGGCCGGGGTGGCTGCTGATGATGGCGAGATATGATGTTGAACATATCTCTGCCGCAGCCGCTGCTGCCGCCTCACCACGTGGCATGCCGTTGGCGCTGGCGTTGGTGCTCGATCGCGTCCGCAGCGCGAGGCCTTGCTGGGCGTGCGAGCCCCTCACCATGGAGCGCATGGATGCGGCTCGCCTCCGCCGCTGCGCCGCGGCAGTTTGCTCCCCCCGGGGGGGCGTCGGAGCTGCGAAACTAGCATGGCGCATCTTCATGTACAACACCCCGTGGCCGCCACTGCTTGCTGAGGGCTGCCAGGGCCACCTGTTCCCCGGGCAAGGCCGAGACGGCCTCTTCCAGTGGCGGCAGCGCTTCCCTGGTCTTCCGAGCCTCAGCCTGCCAGAACTGGTCTTCCGAGCCACAGCCCTCCGGGCACTTCCCCGAGCGAGAACGCTTTCTTGGAGCGCCTTCGGAGCAAGGAGCAAGCGAGAACACTACCTCTGGCCGCTGGGGTACCAAAGTATGCTCAATGAGGGGTTCGACCCTGCTGGCCGGCCTCAGGACCTGCTGACCATGAGCTGGCCGGCCCATGCCCCCAGATGACACGCGTTCATGCTCAGCGGCTCAGCTGGCGCATGGGGGCCACCTACGCTGGCCAGACCGCTGCCAGCCAGCGCATGGACTTCGCTGCTCGGTTCGAGGAGATGGAGGTGCTGTTCACGCAATGCTGCATAAGCTGCGTGGAATGGTGCGCCGCCAGCCAGCTGGGGCAGCTGAGGCCTCTCCATGCTCGGCTGTCACAGCTGAGCCAGCTCTTGCGATGCCACTTGCTCGGCTGTCACAGCTGAGTCCTGGCTGTGACCCGGGAGCCAGGTCTCGCGTCATGGGGACGCCGTGCTACGCGCTGCCAAAACACGCGAGGCGAGAAAAAGGAATCTGCCGTAGCCCCCTCATGGTCGGCATCGACAAATTTGACTACCTCAGATGACGTCATCTCATTCAGAGTCGGTCAGTATGCATATACTAAATATTGATTATGATAATGATAACACCCATAGCAAGCATGAACATTAACATGTTTCGTTTATTACTGAAGCGCAGTGCGGCAGGCCATAACCTTGAAGCGTTCGTAACCGCAAACAGGGAATGCACAAAAGGTCCAGCTTCACGTTCCACTCCAGCCAGCCAGCCTTGTCGCGCGCCGCCGCTTGTGCTTGTCTAGACCTTGCTGCGGACAAATGCATTGTATGGGCAACGCTTTGCAGCCAGATAGGTTGATATTGCATTTGTTTTGAAGACGTTGCCTCGCGTTGGGCACGTTGCTTCGCGCTGCGCCGGCCCGCCCCTGTCGTCGATGCAGCGCAACGCCGCGCAACTTGCTTTGACGAGCCAGGCTATTTGTTTGAAGCTTTCTGTCGCCATTTTGGCCCGAGTCTTTCCCGCTTGAGTGGTGAGGTCCCGAGCGATGCGCCGAGCGACGAGCGAGACCTGCTACAATCAAGGTCCCGGGAGAAGCGGCATCATCGCGGCAGAAGCGGCAGCACCCTTTTCCATTTACTGTGCAATACATATACATACATACTTACTTACATACTTACATACATACATACATACATACATACATACATACACACATACATACATACTACATACATACATTGTTACATACAATGTCTGTATCAATGTATTACTGTGCTGAAAGTCAGCGACGAGTCAGA
>Ga0136655_1001072_pt1 | contig 12512 bp, 16 predicted proteins | sample CPBDNA_2_FD_94863 | JGI IMG/M metagenome (GOLD analysis project Ga0136655, IMG submission 94863) | Freshwater to marine salinity gradient microbial communities from Chesapeake Bay, USA - CPBay_Spr_15_0.8_DNA (version 2) | ecosystem: Environmental > Aquatic > Marine > Coastal | place: USA...
CATCACCGGTATCGTGCCTATCGCAAATCTTGCTACGGGCACGCCAGACGGTAGCAAATTTCTGCGGGACGATGGCGTATTGGCGGCAATTCCTGGAGGTGGCGATGCGCTGGTGGGTAGTCCTCTATCGCAGTTCGCGGCGACAACTTCCGCCCAACTAGCAAACGTCTTATCCGACGAGACCGGAAGCGGTGCTGCGGTCTTTGGTACCTCCCCTACCCTTGTTAGCCCCGCGCTGGGTACCCCATCCGCCGTGGTCTTGACTAACGCTACAGGTTACCCCGGTGATGCCAGTCTTGTAACTGTCGGGACGGTTGCCACCGGAACTTGGCAGGGTACTGCTATTGCTGACGCCTATATCTCAGGTGCAGCGGGTTGGGATGCCAAACAAGCCCAGGCGGATATCCTGGATGATATCGGCGCAGTCAGCGCGCCTGGAGCGGCAGATCAGGTATTGGTTTCGACTGGGGCAGGCGCGTTCGCTTTGGAGTCCGGCGCGACACTCCGCACGAGCTTGGGACTGTCAATCGGGGCTGATGTCCAACCTTACAACCCAACCGTGGCAGATAGTTCGAACACACTAGCGCATTTCTCATCGACGACTTCCGCCCAACTGGCAGGAGTTATCTCCGACGAGACAGGTACTGGTGCTGCTGTATTTGGGACTTCGCCTACTCTTGTTACCCCTAACTTGGGTACCCCTTCCTCCGTGGTCTTGACTAACGCGACAGGGCTACCAGTCGCAGGACTAGCCGCCAGCACATCAGCGGAACTGGCAACCGTCTTATCGGATGAGACAGGTACGGGCGCTGCGGTCTTTGGTACTTCCCCTACCCTTGTTACCCCCGCGCTGGGTACCCCATCTGCTGTGGTCTTGACTAACGCTACAGGTTACCCCGGCGATGCCAGTCTTGTAACTGTCGGGACGGTTGCCACAGGAACTTGGCAGGGTACCCGGGTAGACAGCGACTACCTCGATCTGTCCGTAAAACTATTAGGCCAATGGTACGACATGATGGCAGACGCTGCGGCGTGGAAGCCCGATAGTACCGCAGGCCCAGAGGCGGCAGACTCCGACGAGCATACGATTAAGGCGTTCTCAGGCATCGCATCCGAGACAGCCCGCATCAAGCCAATGATGCCCCGGTCGTGGAACGAGGGCACTGTGAAGGTCACGGTAGCATGGAAGGGCACTACAGGCGCTGCGCCTGGCGATGGGGTGGCTTTCGTGATCTCTGGGGCATCCGTCGCAAACGATGGCGCTTGGCCACCAACCACCGGCAGCGCAGTCACATTTACTGATACTGTGATTGCAGTTGGGGACATGCACTATGTCACCTCTGGGTCGATCACTGTTGCTGGGGCTGCTGCTGGAGTCCTTACTGAGTTTGAACTGTATCGTGACCACGACCATGTCTCAGACACCATGACGGAAGACCTCCATCTTTACTCAGTCCTGCTACACTATCAGAAAGCCAGCACAGAGGTGGCAGCACCATGAAGTATATAATACCATGCCTACTTCTAGTATTGCAACTATCGGCAGTAGATGCTTGGCCTAGCTGGGCAAATGACTGGGGCTTGCGTATTGGAATCACTACCGACTCCTCGAAGATTGACAGCGCAGCTACAATACCTGCATTATTTGACCTGTCTCAGATCGGTTCAGGCGATGCTTTCTGGACTGATGTAGATGCCGACGGAGACGACATTGTAATGGGACTCGGAGGTACTTCCGTTGACACCAGAGTGGCTTGCCACGTTCTTGATTTCGACAAGACCGCTAAGACTGGATACGTGGTATATGCAGGCAGTGATAATAGTACCTCTACGAATGTGGTATATTATATCTACGCCAGCAACGCAACTGCAACTCCACCCGCGATAGATGCAGCATATGGGCAAGAGGCTGTGTATTCAGCAGCAGGGTGCGTAGTCGCGCACCATTTTACAGGGGCATCAGTAACGGATCTCGACGATTACACCGCGTCAGACGTAGACTTTGAGACGGATAAAAACTTCCCTCTTTACAACATAGTTGGTAAGCACGGATATGCTTACGAAAATAGCGTGGGCAACGAACACTTGAAATCTGAACCGGATCCTACTCCTGCTCTGCCGGTGATTAGTAGTGATGTGTGCCTTATGATGTGGGTCTACCCTAGTGATGTAGTCGGCAATGAGCAAATTATGGGATTTCAGTACGATTACTCAAATGGCCCATCTATGCGCCTGACAACAAATAAACCTCAGACTCGTACGGAGAATACAGTGTTAACCTCTGCAAATCCGATATCAATAAACACTTGGTACCAATTTGCTGTCACTTGGGACTCCAGCAACTTGAAACTTTACGTGGATGGAACTGAAGAAGCGACGGTAGCCAAATCAGGAGCAATGACGCCTACAACTAACCCCACATATAAACTGCTCCAAATTGGGTCGTTTGCTACAGGCTCTGAGCATTATCACGGCAGAGTGGACACGATGATGATCTTTAATGTCAGCGGAACGCCGACTGCTGGTTTTGTGTCCACGGTATATAATAACCAAGCAAATAACAATTTCTATAGCAATGTTTCAACGAGCGAGACTCAACCTGTAATAGGAGCAGGCGGCGCTCAAGATGGTTTTCTCTCCCCTGTCACCTTCGACTAACCAAAAACACACGAGGTTCCCCGATGATCCGCGCAATCGCAATCGCAATTCTCATTACACTTTCTTCCGCCGCTGAGTCCCCTTCCGAATTCGTGAATAGGGCAATTTCTCCTTATGTTATTTCTGTGATCTCACCAGTTCAGGAAGGGGATCGATCAGACCCAGGCCATATCTTCCAGGTGCAGACTATAGTCTCCAAGGACGCAGAGGGTAACGCGAGAAAGGTTACGCAAAAGTTTACCCCAGATGGTGCAGACAGTTTTGTAATGATCAATGGCTTGATCAAAAACTTTGACCCGGCAGGGCAACCGGAACTGAGCGTCCTATCTATTGGTTCTGGCCTGATGAAGAATTGGGAAGGCACTGTACCTTCCCTTGAGCTAGGGGAAGGAGAGATCTACTACCCCTTTGGCCCTACTCTGGTCCTTCAAAGTTCTATCTTACTCCGAGGCGAAAAGATACAGGAGTTCAACCTGCCGGTGATGAAATTAACATTTACCGACGGGACTCAAATTGTCGCGGCGCTTTGGATGGAGTACGGTAAACTCTACTGGCACGAAGCTGCCCAGTAGTTAACCTAGGACCTCATCGTCCATCAGGGCGATGGGGTCAGGCCACTCTACGGAAAGACCAGTATGCTCGCACCAAGCTCTGCGGGAATCCTCTAAGTCATAAAGATTAGTGAAGTACACCGGCCTGCTCATCGTGTTACCACTGGCCAAGATTATTGGGTTCCTGCTCCGCTTTTTCCCCAACGAGGAGGAGCAGCAACGCATAAGTTCCTCAATTTCCTTGGCTATTCTGGTGGAGGACTTCCTACCTGTAGGGCAGCTACGCTTGTAGTCCTCAACCAGCATCTCTACAGCAACTTGGGTCTTCCACGTTTCGTGGTCATCTAACCAGTAGCCACGCTCAAGTTTGTTATAGAACCACTCCATATGGTAGGGCATTGAAAGTAACTGCTGCTCCTGAAGGGCTTCTGTCCTTGGAGCAAGCCGTACTTGGAACCCAGTAAGGTCGAGGTGCATAAGATGGTAGAGAAGCGCCTCGTAGCCCCCCGATGAAAGCTGGGCCTGCATATCCAAAAAGTAAGGAATGTCCTGCCGGTGGCTCTCACCCACATCCAGCACGAAAAATCGGCGCTCATCCCCAGAGCTAGGCACTACCCACTTGTCGTTTGACGACATAATTATGTGCAGGCAGCTTTGCTGGGCTGCGATGTCGATGCCCTTCTTTTCGACGTTAAGTAGGTCCTCGGTAACCAACCCCTTCAGGACACTCTCGTGTGCTTTATCCCCAGCATAGAAGGCTTCGTCACCGAAAAGCACAATACAATCCTGTAAATGTGCATTGAACTGGCCAGTGATATGCCGAGAGTTTGTCACCTGCATGAAATGACGCCCAAAAAGCTTTCCGAAATGATCAACAGCTTGGCCTTTACCTACTCCCTTCTTTCCCCGCAGCACGACTGCAACCTGCCCAGGCTGGTTGGGATGCTGTACGCAACTAGCCATCCACTTAGTCAGGTAGTCGTAATATACATCATTGCCATTGCATACCACATCCCGTAGGTGAGATAAATAAAGGTCACAACAACCCTTAATAGGAGGAAAGGAAAAACCTCTCCATAGGTTAAATGCATTTGGGATTTCACGTTCTGGGGCGAAAACCAGGGTCTCGTACTGGCGGCGCTTTGGGTGGCGCAACCACCATTCCGCCAGCGGAGTTAGTTTAGTCTCGCCATTCTTTGACGTTGTCTCCTTGAATCTATTGGCGTAGGCTGCTTTGAAATCAGTGGGAGCCATGTAAGTCAAAGCAGTCCGGTCAGACTTCGCACCGGGGACAATAACCTCTGTGGTAATGCGGAACTTTCCTCCCATGTTCTGGATGCAGGCATACTTCTCATTTAGCTGCATTAGTTCTGGATCAGCAACAAACTGCTTGGCTCTGCTGATCTGTCGCATAGCATAACGTCTACAAGCCGAAGCTGACCCCTTGTCCAGGACAGACGCGCTAATCCTATAGTCTGGGTCCAGCAAAATCGAGAAAATGAGGGCATCTGCCACATCTGCTTCATGTAGGCGGCAACAAACCCACAAGAGTGCAGCAGAGCGATCCCCTTCCCATCTGCCCTCCTGAACGGGATCTTCTCCTGAGATAATAACAGCTTTCACGCTGTCCTTCACCGAGGTAGGTAGGTTGTCTAGGTCTACATAAGATGCGGGTTCCATTGGATCGACATCGACTTCACAGCTAGGGTCGTAGTCCAACAAAAGCCCAGAATCCTGGGTGAGTGGCATTGAATTGAACTCGGAAAGAGAGTGGCTTTCTTGGTCGTAGTAGACTACAGTGGCAAGAGACTCTTTTTGGCCTCTAATAATCTTCTTTGCATTAGGGAAATTAGTAGTGTAGGGCAGACGCATGATCCGGTCCACGTTGTGGCAGTGATCAGCATTATATTTACGCTCCAAACTTCTGTTATAGGAAGCAGCGGTCTCGTAGGCTGTCTGGTTGCCTCGGATAGGCATCGGGTCCGTCAGACGCCAGAAACACTGGTACCCTCCCCCAGAGTCAATAACCAAGTTAGGCATCGGGGTGCCCTTCTGCGGGCTAAGGACCAATTCACTAATACGGACGCGCTCTTCTTGGAAGTCACACTTCTTATCGGGGTCTACATCTACATGCAGCCATGTAAGTTCTGATATATCCTCACGAGACGCCTTCTTAAACATTTGCCGTAAGGTGGGATTAACCCCAAAGTAGATGTTCTTTCCACAACTGGCGCTGACCGCCACCCACTTGAGAACCTCTTCTCCTGATGTAAAGCTGGCAGATACGGGAGGGCTTTCACCCTTTGGGTCGATAGCGGTCAAAAGCCAAGGACCGCCGGGGCGGTACCACGTCAGGAACTCAGACGAATTAGCAAACAACAGTAACCTGCCTTGGGAAGTAGGCGTTATCTATTTCCATCTTAAATCTCTTTGTAATCTCTGGGAAAGTTGCACGCCCGGTTTCGTGGTAGGTGACGGCAGAACAATGCAGACCAAGATCTTTCGCGACCTCTTCTCTGGAAAGTCTGAGTCGTCGGCGCATGAGCATGTCGTGTTCATTGATTGAGATCTCCGTAAGTGAGACATCGGCCTGCTCCCAAAGTGCAGATCTAGTGCAGATTAGGTCTGCGTATTTAGCTTGGGTGAGGCCAAGTCTTCGGCAGACAATGAAGTGGGCCTCTGATTGGGTGATATGCATAGTTTCTCCTTTAATTTTACAGAATCAAACAGCGGCAGGTACAATATAGAGTGGGCAATTAGTTCCTCCTTAGTGCTATGCCCAACAACCTCTGCGGCTACGGTGCCTGATAACAATAGCCATTCCTTCCGACATTGCAACAGCAAAAATGCATTACCCCCGCGAAACTCTCGACGGCGGAGCCAAAGTCGCTGCTCCTTGGTGAAGTGATCTATGCGAACAGGCGTCGTAGGCCGTAATGGCCAAGCCCGCAGCCACTTTAATTCTATCCACCCAAAAAGGTAGTTAACGTCAGGGGTGCCTTTAGCTACACTATTCTCGATAGGGACCGCATCCAGGCTCTTGAGGGCCTTAACTAAACGTCTACGCATATCAGACTCAGCCACTTTGCTCGGTCCCCTTTTTGATCATACATGCTCCATGGTAGGTCAGTTGGCAACAAATCACATCCACCCACATCGCGTTTCTCCAGCTCTGCGACTTCGCCTGGATGGTTTGCCAACTGTAGTCCTTCGAGGTGTTCATCCACGAGAAAGCTGGCCTCCTTCTTAGTGATGGTGGCCCACCCGAATGGGCACTCCACGACCACGCGCTTACAGGTGTTAATGCGACGCCTTATGTCCTTCTCGCCAGTAAAAACTGAGTACTTCATGACGGTCTCCTGTTTGTGATTCTGTTTGGCGGTGAGCTTCTACAATCCCCTATACTTCCCCAGCGTCAAGGATTTGTCATAGACTGTTTCGCTGCTGACATATTCTGGCATTTCATGGACCGTGCCGGGGAAGGTGTTCGTAGCCATAATTATTACCTAAACGTTTGTGACTTTGCGATTATTGCTGTACCGGATCATGACGTTAGTCAAGCCATCTCGGATCGAGATGGGTTTTCCATCCCAGCGTGACGTGAAGTCACGCAAGATGAAGTCTTTCCCGGCTTCCCAGTCAGCTACTGCATCTGACCTTTTCTTATAATCTCTTCCGTACGCTGGAGTTACTTCTGGCATAATATTAGTCTCTGTTTCATCTGTTCGAAATATAGCTGGTTGTGACCATGTTTCTTGGACTGATTAGAGTCTGCATGAGTCACCGCCTACAAAAGCAACCGTCCGAGTCATATGGAGGTATTCTTCAGGGCTAATGTAGAGTTGCTTCAAGACCTGATCTTGCATGGTAGGGCGGAACAGATAACCTGAGTTCGAACCCCAGGTGACGGTGCCAGCGCGCCAATAGTAATCAACGTTGTTGAAGCGAACGTTATCAGCTAATAGGCAAGCTGCGATAGCGGCCTCATGGCTGTTGATCCGGATTGGTCGGATCTTAGCTCCGGCTGGTAACTCACCTATAGGTGAGCCTGTATTACTCATGTAGAACTTCCCCACGGTATCGCCCTGTCCCCAGACCACGACGCCAGTTTTCTCGAACTGCTCTTGTAGCAAGGCCGTCTGGCCTAGCGTTGTCTCTTCATTGCACAATATCATTACTGTACTCCTTCTGTCTTTACCTTTATCAGGTAATAACCTTGCCTCGCCGAGGCAAACTTCTTTATTAGCTAATAGACTTAGCTAATACTTATTAGGCAGGGTGCCTAATAAGGTAAGGCGATGCAGTCAATTTCGTTCGTTCCTCACTCATGTGAGTGATCCTTTCCGTTCTCGTAAGTATCGGCGTAGTGTTCCACGGACCTGCGGAATTGCGGGACACACTCAATGTAATCCTGCCACCGCCATTCATTGCCCCTAGCGTCCCCGCTGAACATTGAATTTTCTCCGCACGCTTCACATATTGCCATCGCCAAGACTGCATCCGAAAACGCGAACAATGCGCTGCTTCCAACAGTCGGGGCGTCGGTAGTCGTTTCAGTTTGCATAGTTTTTTGGTCGCCCCGCCTGTGGCAGAGCTTGATCGTTCGCTTTAAGATAAAGGTCGTTTCGTTCTTTGATGGTTTCACTGTCCTTCTCAATCTCGACAGGTAGCCACACGGCAAGCCCGACAATCAGGATCACTGCGGAGATTCCAGTCATAAGGAAAGCGAAAGAGAGAAATGCGGTCAGCGAACAAGGCGATGCAGTGAATTTCTTTTCACTCAGGAGTGATCCTGATTGTGGGCTAGGTGCCCGCCCATCGGATTTATCGAACCAAAACATTCTTGAACCGCAGCACGCATCCAAAACAGGAGGCAGAACAACGGGATGCACATCAACATTTATTCGTTCCTCATTCATGTAAGTGATCCTTTCCGTTCGCCGATAAAAAACACGGAGTTAGATCACCCATCCATGCACCAATCTGATTGAAATTAAAAAATTCCTCCGCCTCAAATCTTTCCATTCCGGTTGACTCTAGAGATTCGATCACCATTTCCTTGTCGTAGCATACAATGGGAGATTGCCCAAATCTTTCTACGACGCCAACAATGCAATCGTCGAATCCGTTCATCACTATTAGCTCGTCTGGATTGAACCCAGAGAAAATATCTTCAATAAACTCCATAACCACAACTACTCCTCATTTTATTGCTAAATCCTCTGACCTAAAATCAACCAAATCTACCACTACGGCACCATTCGCATTGGCCGTACTTTAGTATACTTTGCCTAACCCAAGAGGTCTCTGGCCTCCCGCAGTCAGTACACTTCGCACGAGTGCTTTCTTGCTGCCTATGCCCGTTATCTGCCCAAATTGAGTATGGACCTGCAAGACCCTTTTTCTTCTGCATACCGGAAAGCCAAGGAATCTCTTCCCCTTTCTCTACCTCTGACATATGCTGATACCGTTCACACCTACTAAAGGCCAAAAGCCTAGCAGAGGATAAACAAGAAGAAAAGATGATGCTCTCACCTATCTGATATGCTTTCACGATATATCCCCCCAGTTGGGGCCGACCTCAACGTCCACTTTGTTGGGTACCTGAAGTTGAAGTTACTCATATCTTTTGATCACCCTCTCCTTGTCGGTTCTCCCAAGAAAATAATATAGGTTTCGCCCATTCGGGACGGGGCAGCGAATCACTTGATGATTCCCATTCAACAGCGCCTGCGAAAAGAGCCAACTCATTCACAAAGTACCCCATTCATGGCGCTTTGATTGTTATTCCATTGACGCCCCATCGCATCCGCAATTCCCTGATAAGTGCGCGCCCGATCTGCTGACCGCGTGGCGCTCGGTCCAAGCCTATTCTGGCCGGTTGCCGTCTGGTTCGACCAGACTTGCCGTGGCTTGCTCTCTCCGCAGCAGTACGGACATCCGTACTTGCCCGACTCTGTCGGTATACGCTCGCCGCAACAAGCCCATTCGGGTTCAATGAACTCGCTGCTAGTTAGCAAGGGCAAATCCGACAACCATAATGCGGTCGCCTTGCTGGCGTCATGGCCGAATTGATACGGCTGAATTATCTGATCGGGCTTGCGCCATCGTGTTGACAAGCAGCCAATGCTGTTTTCTATGCACCAGCGATCGGCATGTGAATCAAGCGCGGCTACCATGTCCATCACGAACGCGAAAGCCGACTCGGTCTTAGCGGCGCGTTCGGGGCGACGCTTGTTCCAGTGCAGGCCAGAACTGCAAAGGTAGCGGCATTCTGGATGCGCAATCACCAGTTCCCAGCGCCGGGAGCGGATAGCTGCAAGCGCATCGCCTTGGATGTGGAAAAGGTCCCCCCGCTCGCAAGGTTTTAGATCGCAGGAAATGGCATCGTGACCAAGGGCGCGGAATGCATCGCGAACAACGCCAGAACACTCGCAAGCAATTAGCACGTTCATGGTGATACCTCCGACGGATAACCATCGGATGCTGCCGACGAGCGGCATAGCCGGTCGTATGCTTTCACGATATATCCCCCCAGTTAGGGCCGACCTCAACGTCCACTTTGTTGGGTACCTGAAGTTGAAGTGAGTCTTTCATTATTTCCCCTAATTGTTGTGCGTGTTCTTTACTCTCTACCGACATGTCCAGCTCATCGTGAACCTGGAGCTGAATATTAAACCCTGCCGCGTCTGCGTCAAGCATTGCTTTCTTAATTTGATCCGCAGCACTGCCCTGAATAATACGATTCAGGGCTTTATAGGTAAAATCCCCGACCGAAAACCTGCAAAGCCTCCCGCCCGCAGTCCTTACATACCCCCTATCCTCTGCCTGTCGCTGCGCAATCTTTGCCAGATCCTTTACCCAAGGGAGCTGAGAGTGATAGGCGTCTAAAATAGACTGAGCCTCCGCACCTGGGGCTAAATAAGTACCACTCCCGTCAATACGCTCCTTCAAATGGGTGGGAAGGCCAAGCTGCGCCGCCATCTTACCCCCGCCCATTCCATACAGGATACCCAAAAAGATCGTCTTGCACTTCTTACGAAGACTGTTGTACTCAGGATGATTGCAGTCAAAACGCTTAAATACAATACCCACTGTCCAATTGTGAAGATCATAATCTGGGTTCACACAGTACTCATTCCTCACAGTCTCTGCCCCCCTAAGGCCAAGCAGGTCAGCAAAGTGAACTGCCAACCTAGGCTCCTGCGAGGAAAAGTCACAGCACGCCCAAAGGTCCGTGTCAGGCTCGTATATTGAGCGCCAGAACTTGGCGCTAGGCTGCTGCTGCACATTTGGGTTTGTAGAACTAAACCTTCCCGTTACCGTGCCTTTATTAGAACCCTCCTCCGGTGTAAGCTTTAACTGATTGAAACTCCCATGTATGCGATTATTTACCCGGTGCTTGTGAATCGACTTTACATACGACCTAATAGTTACCATCTGACGCGCCTTCAAAACAGCCCTACCCAAACTGCCAGAACGCAAAAGGAACTCCTCGTCTATCTGAGGCTGGGGCCTCTTGCCATCTGTCATCCCGTAATGATAACCCATCTTATCAAAAGCAGCAGCTAAGGGCTTTTTGGACTTTGTCTCATCCGCATTTATCCTAATCCCGCATATTCTACTAGCCTCCGCCATCTGCTCTGCCGCACGCTCGTACGCCCATTCATCTACTTGATCTAAACGGTCAAGATTTATCTTTACCCCACGGTTTCGCATCTTTACAGTGATGGGAAGGATCTGCGACTCTAGCTCGTACACATCCCACAGGTTCTGCGCCCTTAGCCGACGATGCTGCTCCTCAATTAAAAGCAACGGCAACTTAACGTCCTGCTCCGCATACTGACCCACGAGACTAGCAGGCAGCTTCCACATGTCCTTCTTAGCATCAATACTATACAGCCGAGCAGCCTGCCTCAATAAAGTCTCATCCTTCCCAGGTACGCCGTATCTACCGGCTATTGCCCCCAGCCCATAGCTGAACTGGTTCTCGTCCAGAAGAGGCTCCGCAATCTGGACATCCCGAAAACGCGCCCTTTCATGGAAAGTAACCCCATGAGACCATAACCAGTCTAGGTCGTAACTTAGGTTCGCCCCAACTATTTCTCCTTGAAAGTTCTTAGCCTCACTACGAAGCCAGCGCCAGACGCAATTTGCGTCCATATTACCAGACCCCGCGTGCCGAATCGGAAAGTAACCCGACCTATCCAGAGTAGCAACAGCTACCCCAATTACGTAACCAGAGCCGCGTGGACCCCAAGACTTTTTTATGTCTGGATCTCTGGTCTCCAGGTCGATCGCTACCCGCCGCTCACTGCTCCAAGAAAAAGTTGGCTTAGGCTCCCATAAACAATCCGGCTCCCAAAGAGGGGGCTGCACTAGGTCGTTACTCATTATTTCTGTATGCGCCTGACTCTGTGAGTCAGATTTGGCGTCCTCTTTAATTATAGCGGGTTGTCTCGTTTGCACATCTGTTTTATATACACCCTATAGGACATTACCAGCCTAGCCGCTCCTGCTGGGCTTAAACCGCACCTCTCAGATACACGAAGTACCGAGGACTCAGTAGAAAGCTTGTCCCCAAAAATAAAACGACACCCTTCTCGCACAGAGGGTAAATCAATCGGTGCCCAATAAGAGTCTGGAAACCATAACGCCGTCAAACTATCAGACCCAGCTTTATCAATAAAACGGCTTCTCCGTAAGTCCTTAGTAATCTCCTCAGGACTCAAACTATTTGGAGCAGGTAGCTTCATAACCTCTGACTTTAACATTAAATGCCTTACGCCTCTTTGATATACTTTGCTTCCCCCATAGTACTTAGGCAGTCTAAGCCTCCAGTGATAACCCCTAAGGTCTACCCAGAGAGAAACTGTTTCCTCCCAAGGTAGACGCTTAGAGTGCCAGTCCTTCCACTGCTCGCTAAACTGAACCAGATTCAGGACTGGCATGGCACTAGAAAGGAGGCTCTTCCTCATTATCTTCTGCTGCTGCCGTCTGGTCGTAGTTCACCTTTACCTCACCACTTGCGAAGGCACCCGCCAACGCACTAGCGTGCTGATATACCAGGCCAGCAGGGTCCAGCAGAGACTCCCGGTAAGATCCCTTAGAAGGCGAGAAGTGAAAAACAAACGACTCACCTTTGGGATTAGACTTGGCAACCGTCGTCACCGCAACCTCGTTCGCGAACAAAGGAGGAATCCGACGACCCTTGGGAGTCTTTACCATGATGCTGCGAAGAGCCGTGATCAGACGCTTTGTGTTCGAAATGTTCACCCCCTTGATACCCAACATCGCCTCGTA
>Ga0136655_1001073_pt1 | contig 12511 bp, 5 predicted proteins | sample CPBDNA_2_FD_94863 | JGI IMG/M metagenome (GOLD analysis project Ga0136655, IMG submission 94863) | Freshwater to marine salinity gradient microbial communities from Chesapeake Bay, USA - CPBay_Spr_15_0.8_DNA (version 2) | ecosystem: Environmental > Aquatic > Marine > Coastal | place: USA...
TACACAGCTAAACGATGCTGCGTTAAATTTTGCAGCAGACTTGCAAGAGCAGGCTCTAATGCTAAATAAAAATCTAAAGGCAGGTTTACTAAGTCCAAGAGACTACACAAGGTATATGCAAAACCTTATGGACGGTACAAATCAAGCGTTTGGTTTATTTGATGATTACAATCAAGAGTATTCAAAGAAGATGAAGATGGTAGAGGATGGAACGCTTTCTCAAGTTGATTTGGAGATTATGGCTAACACCGAGTCGTTTGCAAACTTCCAAAATCACAGACTTGTAATAAACCCTGATGATAGTAAAGTAGCCTCTGCGAGAATGATTGAAGGACCTGATGGTACTTTAGTGCCTGACACTAACCCGAACCACTTAGCATTGGTATCAGTTCTTAGAGATAGGATAAGACAGACAGTACCCAAGTTTAATGTGATGGGTGTATCTCAACAGAGAGCAGAGGCTTTAGGTAAAGATGAGCGTACTATCATTGAAAGTATGGGTACTGCATATAAGGCAGGTATATTTAAGGAGGTATCAGATATAAGACAAAGAGAACGATACGGAGATAAGACAGATGCAGAGTATGCTAAGGAGCTTGGTATAAAAGAAGAAGACTTCAAGTCTATCTCATTGTTTAATGAGAGTCAAGATAAGTGGGCGAAGAGCCAAGTGTCATCAGACGTTAATAGTATGGCAGGTGCGTCTACACTTATAGACTTTATAACCTCTAAGGGTGGTACTCAGTACACTACAACGTTTGACCCAAAGGGAGTATTTAATGAGGATGGAAGTCGAGACGAAACCGTTATCCTACTTGAGAATAAGAATGGGAGGGTGGTATCAAATTTAACAGATATCCAACAGGCTAATGCAGAGCAGGCTTTAAAGGACCAATCAGAGAGTATGATTGATACTAAGGTTACAACGAAGACGGTGTTTACTGAAAAAGCTATACCTGTAGTAAGCCGAGGCGGAGGCGGAGGACCTAAAGGTCCAAAGGGCAAAGATACCGACCTTGATTTTGCAGGATACCTAAAAGACCTATGGGAGGGAACACCCGGTCAAATAAAAGCAGCAGAGCAGAGAATACAAGGTTACAATCCCGACATAGTAAAAATAGAAAGGGACGATAAAGGGGTATATATAACTTATGCAGATGAAGAAGGAAAACCGACAGTAGTTCATCCATTTGAATATGCCGGACTTACCGAGGCAGATTGGATATCAGGTATTTCATCTTTTGTAGCTCCGACTACACTCAGCAAAGATTATGTCTCAAAGGCACTTAAATGGTCAGGGTATAACGGACCTAATAAACTACAAACATATAATAGAACTATTACTCAAAAAGGATTACCTGTTCAAAAAGAGAGAGAGAATCTAACAAGAAATACTTTTTATTCCAAAAAAACTGAAGATGTTATCACAGAAATAATGGACGAAGTTGACAAATATGATGGGTATAAAATAATAGATTATGGTACTTATATTGATAATGATGTTGACATACAAAGAATGTCTGATAAGACAGTAAAGACGTTTAATGTGAATCAAAATAATTTGGCAAAGGCTCAAAATGAAGTAGATAAACTTTATAAATTTATAAAGGGAGGTAGTATGAAAAAGTTTACCAAAAATAAGTAAGAAGAGATGAACGAAGAAGCATTACAACAACTATATTCTTTAGCAAAAAACGAAGGATACACAGACTCTATTGAAGACTTTAAAATCTTGATGTCTTCAAATGAAGGTGCATTAAGTAATATGTATAATGTTGCACAAAACGAAGGATATACTGACCCCATTGAAGACTTTAAAGTTTTAGTTGGGTTTGGAGGAGCTTCGACTCAAGAGACAGACCCTCCCGTAAAAAAAAAAGAAGGTTTGGAATCATTCTTGGTGGTTGGTTTTTCGTAGCCTCAAGAATCTGATGCAGAGGCTCAAGACTTACAGTCATTCCTTACACCAACACAAGAAGTACAACCTAAATATTATGAAGGAGTAGAGGCTCCAAGCGAAGCTCAGATAGAGGCTGCTGCTAAAGCTGATGAGGAAGCTGAGAAGCCACTCCCCATAGGCACTATGGAGGATTTAGATGAGTCATTAGCTACAGCAGAATGGAATAAACCAACAAGAGAGAAAGCGTTTGAATATTTATCTGAAGAAGAAGGAGAGTCATTATTAGATTCTCAAAATCCTTACCCTATAAATACTGAAGCCTATGCAAAGTTTGAAATTAATAAATTTAAAGAAGACCCTTTAAAGGAAAGACCATCTATAGACGAGGCATTGGAAAATAAATTTGCCTATAACTTAGAAAACATTAAACCGGACCTTTTTGAAAGAGAAGAAGGAGATGTTGTTCCAATGATGGAAGGCATTTTCAAACAATATGGTTTTAATTTTAAAGCGACTGATAAGTTTGGAGACGGAATGATTGTATCCAAAGAAGGGGTTGAGCCATTATATATAAACTTAGATATGATAACGCTTGCAGGAGCTAATTTGCCTGCAAAGAAAAGAGAGGCAGATAAATTAAAAAAATACCTTGAGAAAAATAGAGATGTATTTAAGCCTGAAGACGAAGACAAAGAAAAGTTAATTTTAGCAAGTGATAAAATTAAAGATTATTATGTAGAGTCTTTTCAGAATGAAACACAGAGTTTTATTGAATCAAGCAATAAGTTCAATGAACTTAGAAATAAATCTATAGATGAAGCAAGGGTTTTTAAAGGATTGTCTCTTGAAGAGATAAATGCAGACCCGATATTAGATGAACAATTTAAGTCTTACATAGCTAATGTAGCCGACATTGAATCACAAAAAGAAGAATTAATTAAAAAACAAAAAAACATAAAGGAAATAGGACCGCAGCTTGACGCTGTTGTAGGGAACTATGTTACCTTGAGAAGCAAAGAAGGATATCTTTTTCCTGCAATGGGCAATATGGTTTATGAAGCATTTGGAGAAATATTAGCAGGATTATCGGGAAAGATTCAAGATGCTGCTATTTACGCAATGCCAAGGTCAGGGTTATCTGAAGATAAATATAAGTCAGAGATAATTAGAATATCTAAAGAAAAAGGAATAGAGTTACCTGAAAATCCTGATTCGTTATCTTTGGAAGAATTGACTACATTTCTTGGTGGAGATACAGATGATTTAAAATTATTTCTTGAGGGAGTCTATAAGGCTGTAGTTCCTAAAGGGCGTAAGGTGGATAAGTATGGAAATGTGATGCTTGCCCCTGAAGAAGTTGAAAGAACTAACTTTGATTTAATTAATGACGAGATATTAGACACGCAACGAAAGGGAATAAAATATTTTGATAGCTACGATGATGCTGTTAAAGGTAGAGTAAGAAGTAAATATAGTACAGCAGCAGACTATGCAGATGTGGGTAAGGGCACACTTAGTGATATTAGAAAATCAATAGTAGACGCAATAGGCTTTAAAGAAACCACAAAACAATGGGCAGAAACAGATAGAGGGTTATTTGTTAATACCCTATTGGGATTATCAAAAAGCGGACCTGCTATAGCTGCCGCAATTTATGGTGGAGGTTTAGGACGGCTTTCAATAGTATCTCAATCGATGGATACTATGAATAAAGAGATGCAAAATGACCCTGACTTTGCTGACATATCAGAATCTGAAAAGATGTTCATAGAATTGCCTTATGCTCTTGTTGTAGATAAACTTGAAAGAATGGGTCTTAGCAATCTTTTTAAGGCTAAAGGTGTGATAAATAAACTTGTGTCTAAAGTTGTAGGCAAGTCCACAGCAAGAACTACATCTAAAGAGTTCTCAGACATTATAGAGACAGAGATAAAAAATGGTTTTGCCAAAGGTCTAATAAGAGTAGTGGCAGGAGGTGCAGCAGAGTTCGAGACAGAGTTTCTTCAAGAGGTAGCGTCTATTGGAATAAGAGATATTTATAATGATATAAAAGGGAAAAAGATGTTTGAGAATCCTGATACATTTGTAGATGGAATTATGCAATCTCTTGAATCAGGAGTACAAGGGTTAATAGGGGGTGGTATATTAGTTGCTCCGAGGGCTGTAAAGTCTGCAATGTCTGATAGGACGATAATGCGTTCAAATGATTTTAATTCATTCCAATTATTTGAAGAAAGAGAAGACCTAAAGAGTATATATGTAACAAAACTAAAGGCTAAAGTAGCAAGTGGTCTTATGACAAAGAAGGGTGCTGAAGCTGAACTTTCTGCGTTGAACGAGGGGATTGGTATACTAAAGTCCAATAAGGAGTTCTTTCAAGGAGATGCACCTGTAGAAAGTAAATCAGAGGCGTTCACTATTCTTAATAGAAAAAAACAATTAGAACAAGAGATAGAAGGAGCTGACCCTAAGTTAGCTACACCACAAATAGAGGAACTCGCAAATATAAACGAGAGACTTGTAGAACTTTCAAAAACAAAAGAAGATGCCATTCAAGAGCCAAGCACAGAGACGGTGGATGCACAAGAACCTGCCGAAAGTCGCCCAACAATGGGAGAAACAGTACCCGGAACAAGGACCATTACCGAACCGACTGAAGTCGAAGCCGACAAAGCTAAAGTCGAGGAAAAAGTTGAAATAATAGAAACATTCTTTGAAGGTGAACCCTCGGAAGATGTAAACAAAGTTTCAGGTAATCTAAGTATAAATAGAATCGGAGAAGATACTCAAAAGAAGAGTAGGTTTAGAAACCGAGTGGCAGCAGTTGCAGTAAAAGCTGCTAAATCTATATCAAAGATAATCCCTGAGACAAAGATTATATTACACGAAAGTAACGATGAGTATCTAAAGTATGCCAAAGCAGGTGAAGGTCGTGCCGAGTACAACCCTGTTCAAGATATAATTCACGTTAATTTAAGTAACGCCACAATATCTACATTGCCTCACGAAGTATTTCACGCCGTGTTCTTAAACAAGGTTAAGACAGATGAAAGAGCAGCTAAGTTTGCTGATACAATGATTCAGTCTGTAAGAAAAACTCTTCCTAAGAATAGTGAGTTAGCAAAACGTATTGATGCCTTTGCTGAACTGTATCAAGGAGACCAAGCACAAATCCAAAACGAAGAGAGAATTGCTGAGTTGATTGGTTTATTATCATCTAAAGAATTTGGTTACGATACACTTACAAAGCCTGCAAAGAATGTTGTTATAGACTTCTTCAAAAGGTTAGCTAAGAGATTTAATATAGATTTAGGAAGTGACTTCGGTGATACCGATGCAAGTGTTATTGATTTGATTAATACAATATCAAGAAAGACTGCAGTTGGTGAAGAGATTACTGAACAAGAAGTTTCATTCTTAGAATCTAACCCTTACTCAGAAGGTGTTCCTGTAAACGCTACAGAGAATAATGTTTCTGAGCCAAGACAAAATAAGATAATCTATAAGGACGTTCCTTTTGTTGAAGAGATTACTGTAACAAGTATGCAGGAATTTGTAGAGGCGGTAGAAGGAAGATTGTTTACAGTAACATCAGATGCAACTAAGGTAGGATTTGATAGCAAAGGAGAACGTGTTGATGGTGGTTTTGGATACACCGCTCTCCCTGAAAATATTGAAGGTGATGTAGGTTTTGCATCATTAGATATGAAGACTGCAAGAAGTACGATGGCTAAAATCAAAAAGCAGTTCAAGACAGGTGAGAAAGTAGGTGTTATGATTATGGTTCAGAATCCATCTGCAACTATTGGTAATATTTATGGAGGTAAATATATTGGTAGAGGATTGGCTCAGATTCAAAACGCTGACCCTAAAGCATACGAAGATATATACAAATCTATTGAAGAATTTGTAGATACCAATAAGTCTGTAGTAAAAGCAGTTAAAAAGAATAAAAGTAGAGAACAACTTCTTGAACTACTTAGAAATCCTTCTTCTTATACGGAAGCAGAGTTTGCTAAGGAATGGATTGCTGATACAAGTTTCGATGCTCGTAGAGAGTTGTTGAAGTCAATGATTATCACAAGTCAAGAAACAAGAACCAATAAGTCTACACCTTCTTATAAGATATCTCTTAAAGATGCAGGGTTTACTATGCAAGACTTCTTAATGGAGTATGGTGACATAGAATTATTAGGAGAGAATAACTTGATGGAAGACAAGGGAGGATTCCTTGTTGGAGGTTTTGTTATGGAAGTTCCTTCTAATGTAAATAAACAATCAGATGCAGTTGAAGGAAGGGGTTTCACTCATCCTCAGTTTAATGGTAAACTACCAAGTGTAGGAAACCACGTAATGTTTGATGGTCTATATCCTATACAAGAAAACTTGATAGAGTTTGCTAAACCTGAAAGTCAATTGATAGGTCTTAAGAAAGGTGAAGCTAATGAAAGAGTTAGAGAGTTAGCTAAAACAAAAGATATCTTTCTTGATAAATTTACAAACGAAGATTCAGAAAATTATGTAGCACCTGAAGATAGAGGGTATACTCATATGAAGTCTACCGCTAAGACTATATTCAAAGAACAAAACCCTGACCTTGTTGAACCTAAGGCACCGAACTTAGGTGCTAACACGGCAAGAGGTATGGCTACACCAATAGAAAAAAGACCTGCAAAGGGAACTAAGTTTACTCCTGTAACACGTCAGCAGAGGACAGAAAGGTTAGCACCCAATGGTAAGCAATCCAACTTAACAGATGTACAGTATGATACAGTCCGTACACCTGCATTCAAGAAGTGGTTTGGTAATTGGGAGACTGACCCTGAGAATGCGAGCAAGGTTGTCGATGAGAACGGTGAGCCGATGCCACAATCTCATTTTACTAATGCTGATTTTAATGTTTTTAAATATAAAGAAAGTGGGTTTCATTTCGGAGACCCTTCTATAAAAGAAGATTTATCTATAGCTAAAGGTGAGGAATTTGCAAGAGAAATAAATGTATTCTTAGATATAAAGAACCCTCTTCGTGTAGATGATAGCCATAGATTTGACCCACCTATTTTAATACAACAACTGAAAAAGAATGGCATTATAAATGATGAACAATTTGAAACTTTAGACGAGTTGTTTTATGATATAGAAGATGAATATTATGATTCAAATGCTTTAGTCACCAAGCAAAGCAATGCATTAATAAGAGTTTTAAAAGACGAGGGGTATGATGGATTAGTTTATGAAAACCAATTTGATTCTCAAGATTCTAAAATAAGTTATTTAATTGATGAAAAAACTTTAAAAGTTTATGTAAGAAATGAGGATGGTGTTTTTGTTGGAGAAGTAATTCCTGAGCCTGAAACAACTAATCGACCTATGTTCATACTTAATTCTAATGAAGGTAATCCTTATGTGTTTAAAAACAATGAAGGTAATGAAATAACTACTAAAGATAAAGATAGAATTAAAAAGCTTTTAAATGAAGGTGCTTATATTTCTACGCTTAACTCTCCAAAAACTTACACAGATTTTGATTTATTTACAGGACCAAAAGAATTTAAAGACTCATACGTCACTTTTAAATCTAATCAATCTAAACTTGCCGATGGTACTAACACTACATTCAAACCGGAGTCTCCTTCTATACGTCAGCAAACTATTGAAACTCAGCGTGTTATAAAAGAGGTAGATGGTATCATAGAGAAGTCAAAGCAAAGAGGTAGAAAGTTTTCTGAGATTCCTAAAAATGTCTTGTCATACCTGCAAGGAACTAAACTATATGAGAACGCTACTGATATACAAAGAGAACAATTATTTAGAGATGTAAGGAAAAAACTTGGAATAAAAGAAAAGGCTGCACCATCAGTAAAGAAAATACTTGGTGTTGACCCAAGCAAGAAGGTTACAATGTCTCAGAAGCAGTTAGTTGTACAGAGGATTAGAGATATAAACAAGGGAGCAAAGGATGCTCTAAGGGCTTTTAAATCTGCAAGCACTCAGGTTGCTAAAGATGTAAAAGAGATGGTTAAGTCGGGCAATATATCAACCAAGCAGTCTGCTGCAATTATTAAGAAATTTGCAAATGTAAATATGCTCAAAGAAAAGTCTATTGAAAACTTTGTTGAATATATGGGCAGAGTCTTTAGAGATGCAAACTATGCAGAGAATATTGCTAAGGCAAACAAGCTAAGAAAAAATGCTAAGAAAAATATAAAAAGAAAGATTGGTCTTGCAAGTGCAGTATCAGGAGATTTGCAAAGAATATTTGCAATTAATCCAAACCTTATTCCTGAGTCAGTATTCAATAAATATATGGAATTGGCTTCAGAGTTTGGAGAAAGAAAAACTGTATTAAACCTTAGTGAAATGTCAGAGACTGCTAAGGTAGTCAAGGATATACTTGATGCAGTTGATGCAGAGTTATCAAAGATACCTGAATTACAAGATATCTTAGAGTCTTTTGAAAACAAGGTAGTCGATGAAAAGACAGGACAACTTGACTATGCTAAGACTGTAGATAAAATGAAAACTGAAGGGGTTATTAGTAAAGCAGATGCTGATATAATGGATACATATAAATCTGAAATCCAACCTAAAAAAGTCAAGGAAGTTAAGAGTGAAGAGGAGATAGAGGCTGAAAGACAAGAAGCCATTAAGAGTATAAGTGAAGCTCCTGCTTTAAAAGTTTCAGAGCTTTCAAGTGAGTACGAAAGACAACAAGGAGATAAGTTTAACTTTTTAATAAACAGCGTAGATGCATTAGATGGTTTATCTCTTCAGGAGTTAAAACAAGTTGAGGCACTAATTGATAATATCAACAATGGATACTTCCCTCACTTAGCTCAAGTGATGGTTGAGAAAATGGCTGCCAATTTGAAATCAAACACAATGGTAGATGCTATTGGTAATGCCAAGATGCTCCCACTATCTAAGCGTATAGGTGCATTCAAGAGTATGTTTACTAAAAAAGGTGCTGTACTTGAAATGATAAGAAGGAATCCATTGTATTACATCGACCAATTATTCGGTGACTTTTATGGAAAGCCTTTATACGAGTCTTTGTTTGAAGACACAGCCAAAGCTATTGAGCAATACGAAGTAGCCTTTAAAAAAGTGTCAAGCAAAATAGACAAAGCTGAGGATGCTGTTTATAAGTCATTTAAAAATAACGGTAATAAGACATTGATGTCTAAGTTTAAGCAAATGGTTTATATGATTCAGCTTGAATATGATTCTAATTTAGGTAATCCTGAAGTAAACCAAGCTAAAGCATTTATAAAAAAGAACATAGAGTCAATAAAAGACCAAAACCTTGAAGTGTATGGTGCATCGGATGCTGAAATGTTGCAAGAAATCTTAGATAATTTTACCAATAAAGAGACGGGAGAGATTGATGCAGAGCTATTGTACAAAAGTTTCAATAAGGCTGAGAAGGCTTCTATTAAAACTATTCAAGAGGTGAATGCTGAGTTAGGTCCTATTGCAGAACAAACTGCTGCGATAGTTAGAGGCGAGAGCATTATACCACGAAACAATTATGTTCACTTGAACACTATAAATAAAGAGGGATTTGATGCTATAAAGTTTAATGCTGAGCAGCACAGAGAAAGCCTTCAGCCTTCCACCAAAGCCAAGTCGTTGATTGAAAGAACGGGTGCAATTTCAGCATTGAATTTTGATGTGTATAAGTCAGCCACTAAGGGAGCTAAAGGTGTCTTGTTAGACTTCTATATGACTGAGCCTGTTAGAACTTCAAAGAGAACGTTGAACTCAACAGAGAAGAAACTAAACGAAAGTGGAGATTATAATCAAGAAAAAAGAGATATATTCAATGGCATAAGAAAAGGTTGGGAAGAGTCGATAGACAATCAATTTAACAAGGCTTATCAAAAATCTGTTTTTGCTGATAGAGTTTTAGATTGGATAAATAGAAATGGATATAGAGCCATCCTTGCAAGTGCTCCTCGATTTATAGCAGAACTTTCATCGAACACAGCGTTCGCTATGATTGCAAGTCCAAAGGAATTTACTTCCGGAGCTAAAATAGGAGTTGGTTTCTTAAATAGTGATGCTGCTCCTGAAGCAATGAAGAACCTTAAAAGCACAAACGTAACTCGTATCTATCCAAATGGAGATATGTCGGGTAGAATGATTGACACTAACTTAATGTCCGGGGAAGGGGCTAAGAAAGCTAAGTCTGCAAAAGACAGGTATACGAATAAGGTAGACCAAGTTTGGAGTATGACAGGGAGTAAGTGGGTGAAAGGAGTAGGCAGTTTAGCTGATTTGTTAATATCTACTCCCGATAAAATTATAATGCGACCTATGTGGTTTGGTACATTCTCTGTTGAGTTTGAGAAACTAACAGGACAAAAGCCCAACTTAGATAAGATAGCTGAGAATGATGCTGACTATATGAGTCAGTACAAAGAGCAATTAAAAGAGTCAACTAAAAAAGCAGACGAAGCATCAGTAATGGCAGGTGCAGCATCAAACCCTTTTATGGGTACACTTAGAGGAGTAACTAAGCCCGATGCAAGTGCAATGGCTAAGATGTATAATAGGTTTAATAACTTTATGACAACCTTCCTTGTCTATGAATATGTAACTGCTCGTACAGGTGTAATGAATGCAATAGGTAAAGGCAATCTGAGCAAGAAAAAGGGAGCTGCTTTATTAGGGGCAACTGCATCTCGTATGGTTGGTTATACACTAATGTCAAGTATAATGTCTGATTTATTCTTTGGTGAAGAAGAAGAAGATGAGAAAGATTTTGACCAACAATTAGGTCAAGCAATTGCATCTTCTGTTTTCTCTATGGGATTAGGCAGAGACTTTGGTAACGCTACTAAGGCAGTAATCAATCAGCTTATCACAGAACCTGTTAACAAAGAGTTCTTGACAGGATTGAGAAATGGAGATTACAATGTTTATAAAGATGGATTGTCTTACAAGATTGTACCTGAAGGTAAGATGGGGCGTGGTGTTGATTTTTATGATGTAATGGTAAATTTAACGGGACCATATTCTCCACTATTAAAGTCCGCAAGATTTGCAACATCAGCTTTCACCAAGCCTGACGCTAAAACCGAAGAGACTCAAAGTAAATATGACAAAGAGAAGAACTTAGCAATGTTAGAAGTGTTAGGACACCTTGGAGTTATACCATTCTATAAAGACTTACGAACCTTGACTCGTAAACAACTCTATAAAGATATGAATAATATGAGTAAGGCTAAGGATGATAGTGTAAGCACTACACCGGGATACTTTAGGAGGAGTACTAAAAAGAAGAGACGTTCACGAAAGAGGTCTTCAGGTAAACGAAGGGCTTTTATAGATTAGATACTTGTAACTACCCTATATATAACATACAGTAGCATTGAGTTTAGTGCCAATGCTGCTGTAAATTCTAAGTATTTTTTTTGATTACTGTTCATTCTATTAAGTTAGTTTAACGCCCTTAGATATGTCGAGGTATCCTATCTCCTTGGAGATATTATTCCTTCCATTAAAATCAGTATGCCTTGGTAGGTCTTTCATCTCCCACTCAACATCCCCATACTTTAGTAAGTAAAAAGCCCACACCCCTTCAGGTGTAGAGTTGATGTATACGGGTCTTGTGCTATTCTCTTTTGACCTCTTGATTAGTGAATCATACTTCTTCTTCTCAATGATTAGATTGTCGTAGTGCTTTCGTCTGCACTTCAACTCTATGTCCATCTCGTATGCCTTTGATATGCAATCGTGACGAGATGTCTCATCATTACATTTCTCTAAGTCTTGAAAAAAGTATTCCTTTAGAAAGTCAAACAGCTCGTGCTCCTTGAAAAAAAATGTGTAGTTATATTTCATCTTCTAATGAAGACTCAATCTCCCTGAGAAAAGAGATTAAGTCTTTTAGTTCTTTCTTTAGTGGCTTAAATTCTCGGTCAACTAAAGACTCGTATATAACATTAGAAGAGTCGTTGATTGTGTCCATCAGATAGTTAATGTGAGCTATTCTCTCTCTGTCGTATGCTGATGGTTTTGCCATTGTGTTATTGTAATCCGTTATAGAAATGATTCAACTTCTTTAGCACCTCATCTTCTGCCCCAATTCGAGTTCGCTCTTGTATAAGTTTAAATATATTTTGGAGCCTGCCCTTTGTCTTGTAAGATGATTCAATGCTTTGTTTTAATTCTTTACGTTCGGAATATAAGTCATTTATTTTGTTTTGCAAAAAAAAGATTTCCTTAGTTAGTTCTGAATTTGTGAATTCAAATATGTGACCCAAGTCATTTACGAACGATTTCCTAACAACAGCGTAGTCTTCACTCAATGCCTTGTCTGTTTTTAAGTACCAAGGAAATGTTTTTAAGTAGTGGATAACACTTGTGTGGTCTTTCTTTAGGAACCTTCCTATCTCTGATGGTCCATATCCTTTCTCGTGCATTACGTAGGAGAACATCATACGTGCCTCTACCTTTTCTTTTGTTCGGGACTTATCTTTTATTACATCCACGCCTAAGTGGTGTTGGATAATGTCCTTTAATGCGTTCATTCTTACTGAGTTCTGTGTCTCTTTAGCTGTCTGTGTCTGTGTTTGTGTTGTCATATTTTTTTTTATTTAAGTA
>Ga0136655_1001075_pt1 | contig 12496 bp, 12 predicted proteins | sample CPBDNA_2_FD_94863 | JGI IMG/M metagenome (GOLD analysis project Ga0136655, IMG submission 94863) | Freshwater to marine salinity gradient microbial communities from Chesapeake Bay, USA - CPBay_Spr_15_0.8_DNA (version 2) | ecosystem: Environmental > Aquatic > Marine > Coastal | place: USA...
CCCTGCGCTAAATAGCGAACTCCTCCATGGACTAATTTGGTACTTCGGCTTGAGGTGCCTTTGGCAAAATCTGCCTTCTCTAAAAGTAAAACTGACATTCCTCTTGAAATGGCATCAAGTGCTACGCCTAATCCTGAAGAACCTCCTCCGATGATGGCAATATCCCATATTTTAGTTTCGTCAATGAGTTGGCTTAAGTTCTCTTCTCTTTTCATAAATTTTCTTTCTTAGACAAAAGTAAATAAAAGGAAATAAAAAGAAAGAAAACGAAACAAAAAAGAATCCATTTTTTTTAATTCAGTTTCTTTTTCAGTAGTTTTAAATCCCAAAAGAAAGTAAAATGACTATTGCTGAGCGACATAAATACATTTTAGAAGAGTTGGATCGAGCTGGATTTGTATCTGTTTCTGAGCTAGCCAAGAACATGGAGGTGACTATGGTGACAATCCGGAAAGATTTGAAAATCTTGGAGGACAAGGGCTTGCTTTTCCGATCTCATGGTTCGGCTACGCCGGTTTCGCCTTATGTATCGGATCGTTCAGTTCAGGTGAAAAAGCTAGAACAAGTCGCCGAGAAAACTCGAATAGCCCAAAAAGCTTTAGAGTATTTGGAAGAAAACGAAGCAATTTTAATCGGATCTGGAACCACTGTGGTTGCTTTTGCGCAAGCGATTCCTAGAAATTTCAAGCTCACAGTGCTTACTGCTGCCATGAATGTGACCTTGGCATTGATCGATAGTATTGAGGTTGAGTTGGTGCAGTTGGGTGGGGTAGTGCGAAAAAGCAGCAGTTCGGCAGTAGGGCATTATGCCGAGGAGATGTTGAAAAACTTTGCCTGCAGTAAGCTATTTCTCAGCGTAGATGGGATTAGCTTGGAGCATGGATTGACTACCTCAAATATGATGGAGGCACATCTGAATTCAAAGATGATTCGCTCCGTCCAAAAGACGATTGTCTTAGCCGATAGCCGAAAGTTTGGGAGAAAGGGATTTGGTAAAATCTGCGAACTCGAAGACATTGATATGATCATCACCGATACTGGTATTCCTGAGATGTATCGTCAAAAGCTTGAAGAGAAGGGGATTGAAGTAGTGGTAGTTTAAAAATCCTTAAAGCTCTTCAGCTCCACTTTTTCTCCAGATTCTTCAATGGTGACGAGGTAGATAAAATTGTATTCGATATCTGTCAGATCCGGGTATTTGTCACCGGCCCCGATAAAAAAATTAGCCAAGCCAGGTGCAGTATTGCTGTGGCCTATGACTAAAATATTTCCTTCTAACAACCTTAATTTTTCGGCGAAAGCTTCCTGATCTTTAGGATCATACAATTCAATCGCTACTCCGGCTTGATTTGCTGCTGGCTGCCCAGTCATTCTAGTCCGTTTATAATCTGTGGAGAAAACATGCCTGATTTCTTTATCCACAAGGATTTGCGCCAGTTTCTCAGCTCGGATTATTCCTGCCTGCGCCAATTCTGGATCTGGGTTGTCCACCAGCATTTTCTCAGCATGACGGACAATGAAGATGGTTTTGGGCATTGGGGAGGGGGTGCATGCTCCTAAAATTATAAGACCGAAAACGAAAAGCAGAAGATTTCTAACCATTGTAAGTAAGATATGATTTCCAAGATAGTTTTTAAAAAAGGCCTTTGATAGGATTGGGCAATCCTATCTTGGCGATGCCTTTTCTTGAACTTAGCGATGGGCTATAATAAGCCTTTTAGGATAGTTGAATTGTATCGAAGAGTCAACACAATCGGTGAATCATCAAGCGTTTTTAACCCGAAAATGTATTATCCAAATGCTGATCTTTGGCTTTGATATTTTCAAAGTCGAGGAATTGCTCCCAGAAATCTTCCTCCGGAACTGCGGCTCGTAGGTATAATTTGTCCTTTTTGATCGGGTGCTCAAAAACCAGATTAAAGGCATGCAGATTGATGCTTGCGTCAGGATTTGGCTTAGCAAAGCCATATTTCAAATCTCCTCTAATCGGACATCCCATAGACGCCAATTGCACACGGATCTGATGTGGGCGACCTGAAATAGGACGAACCTCTAACAGCCAGTGATCATTCATAAACCCAAGCATCTTGTAATTCAGCTCAGCTTTTTGCGAGCCAGGCACTTCCCTATCATGGGCAGTGACTATATTTTTTTGCTCATCCTTCACCAGCCAATGGGTTAATTTCCCCATTTCCTCTTTTGGCTTTCTCTTTACGATTGCCCAATAGACTTTGTGAATATCCCGTTTGCGGAACATCTCCATCATTCGTTCCAATCCTTTGGAAGTGCGGGCAAAAGCTACTAATCCACTCACTGGTCGATCCAGTCGATGAATAGGGTGTAAGAAAACGGCTCCCGGTTTGTCGTATTTTTTGGCAATGTACTCCTTGAGGTAATCCGTCAGCGTCTTGTCTCCGGTTTTGTCCCCTTGGACTAAAAGGCCGGCAGCTTTATTGACTATTAAAAGGTGGTTGTCCTCATAGACAACGGTAAATGGCTTCTTTTTCATAATAGCCTGCAATTTACGGATTTTTCTCTGCTACCATTCGAGCTTACTGATATCATCTTTTCATTCTTTTCAGATTTCTCACTTCACCTTTCAGATTTTACCTTCATCTTCCCCACAATATCGCTCACAATCGACTCGGCATGCACAATGCTGTTTTCGATGAAAAATTCTCGAGTATTCAGTCCGCCGCAAACTACGCCTGCCAGGTAAACTCCCGGCACATTGGATTCCTGATTGTATTGATCGTAGCAAGGTTGACGCTTTTCGTCCTGACTCATCTGCACGCCGAGTTGATCCAATAAGCCAAAATTAGGTTTGTAGCCAGTCATCGCCAGCACAAAGTCATTTGCAATCTTGACTTCCCCATCAGGAGTAGAAATGATTACTTCCGTTGCGGAGATTTCTTTCACCTTTGATTTGGTGTAGGCCTTGATAGCCCCTTCTTTGATCCGGTTCATGATATCGGGACGCACCCAGTATTTAACATTTTGATCGACTTCATCGTCGAGCAAGACCATACTTACCTCAGCTCCTTTGCGCCAGCACTCAAGTGCAGCATCCACGGCTGAATTTGCTCCGCCGACGACCAAGACTTTTTGCCCGATAAATGGCCAAGGCTCCTTGTAATAGTGCATGACTTTTGGTAGGTCTTCACCAGGGACATTCATCAGATTTGGGAGATCGTAAAATCCTGTTGCCAAGACGATTTTTTTTGTCTGATAACTTGATTTGGAGGTTTTGATTTGGAAAAGATCTCCCATTTTTGAAAGCGTTTCGACTCCTTCGTACAGGTTCACATTCAGGTCAAAGTGAAAAAAGATCCTTCGGTAATATTCCAAAGCCTCTGTTCGGGTGGGTTTGTTTCCCACTGACATAAAAGGAATATTGGCCATCTCCAATCGGTCAGAGGTAGAGAAAAAAGTCATATTCACCGGGTAGTTGAAGATCGAATTGGTCAAAGTTCCTTTTTCCAAAATGACATAATCTAATCCTGCTTTTTTGGCTTCTACGCCGCAGGCTAAGCCTATTGGGCCTCCTCCAATAATAATGAGGTCAAAATTTTGCATTACTAGGTTGATTTAAATGAGCATAAAGGAAAGCGAAGTGTCCTCGTAATCCCGATACTTGATTTGATAGGTTCGTTCTTTTATTCGGACAAGTCCTGAAGCTTCTTGAACTACAGCGGTGGATGAAACAGTTCCGTATGTTTCCCCGATTCGGATCAATTGTGCAGAAAGCCCTATTTCCACGTCATCGGAGACTCCAGTGTTTGGAAGTTTCTCCAGTTCATAGGTTTCTGTTGATTTTAAGATATGCAAGAGCTTGTTTTCATTAGGTTCAGTCTTCATGAGTGCGGCAAGCTGTACCTTGGCCAATTCGGTTTTTGGCCAGGGATCATTGAGCAGCCCATTGCTGATGGCATGAATTCCGGGTTTGATCTCTTCAATTCCATTCCCATAATTACTGAGATACCAGAGGGTTTTGCCATCTGAGACCAAGAGGTTAAAACCTTCGTATTTTTCCTGAGATTTTACGATTTCCTCTAGGTATGTCTTGGGAGTTACTTGACCTTCCAACCAATTCTGAACTAATTTCCCTCTACTAACTGTCGGCTTTATGGAACTGGAAGAGTCACGATAATTGGTCAGCAAAGCCCAGCGACCGTTGGGATGAAAACCCAACCAAGTACCACCACTTCGGAGGTCTTTTCCTGCATAAATCTTGCTGTCCCATTGATGTAACTTTTGGGTAGGACGCTCAAAAAACTCATCCCGATTGGCTGAAATAACCAATGGGAAATCAGGATCAACCTTCCAAGCAATAGCTACTAAACACATATTCTAAAGTAAAGAAAAGGCCGGATTAACCGGCCTTTTGGAATATTATACTTTTGACTCTTGTAGACTTGGGTAGTCAGTGTAGCCCTTTGCACCCGGGGTGTAAAAGGTGTCCTGATCCCATGCAGCTAGTTCTGCTCCTAGTTCAAATCGCTTCGGTAAATCCGGATTGGAAATAAATGGCTTTCCAAAAACAACTGCGTCAGCCAAGCCTTCCAAGATAAATTTATTGCCTTTTTCTTGATCAAAACCTGCATTGATCGCTAAGGTACCTTTGTACATCGGGCGATAGTGCTTTGCGATCTCAGTGACCAAATATGGAATTTCACTTACATCAGTAAAAGGTTCTGAAAGATGCAGATAGGCTAGATCGTAATTGTTAAGTTTTTCTACGATGTAGTCAAAAGTTGGAATAGTTTCCTCATCGGCGTCCATCCCGAATACACCATTAAGTGAAGGGTTCAGTCGAAGTCCAATTCGATTTTCCGGCATCACTTCCTTGATTGCATCTATAATCTCAAAGAGGATTTTTGCACGATTCTCAATGCTTCCACCGTACTCATCCATTCGGACATTGCTGGGTCTGTTGAAAAACTGGTGTAGTAAGTAGCCATTTGAAGAGTGAATTTCTACCCCGTCAAATCCAGCTTCCATTGCATTTTTTGCCGCGTTTTTGAAATCTAAGACTGTCTGCTTGATCTCTTCAATCGTCATCTCTTTAGGTGTGACGGTATCTTTGAAGCCTTTTGGAGTAAAAGATTTTGCGTGCGGATTGATAGCAGATGGTGCTACTGGCAATTCACCATTATGAAAATCAGGATGAGAAATTCGGCCTACGTGCCATAGCTGAATAAATATATGGCCACCTTCTTTGTGGACAGCCTCAGTCACTTTTTTCCAGCCTTCCACTTGCTCCTCAGAATGAATACCTGGGGTATTGATATAGCCAACGGCTTGCTTGGAAACTTGGGATCCTTCGGTGATGATCAAACCTGCTGAGGCACGCTGCTTGTAATATTCAACATGAAGATCAAATGGGACATTTCCTTCATTGGCTGCTCGGCTCCTAGTCAAGGGTGCCATCCAAACTCGATTGGTAAGATTTAAATCACCAACCTGAATTGGTTGTAAAAGTGGTTCTTTGGTACTCATATAAGGAATTGGTTTAGTTTTTAAATTCAATGTATATACAACAGTCTGCTGCTTCACTCAGTTCAAAGATTAGATTTATTTCTTCTTCGCAGATCAAACTTGACTATGGGATGCATTGATTTTTAGGATAAGGTTTTGATTATATTTAAATCAAAACCTCATTGTATGGATACAAAATTGGTGCTCGTTACTGGGGCAGGAAGTGGAATTGGGCTTCATCTTGCCAAAACACTTCAGGAAAAAGGGCTTTCACTTTTATTGATTGATCTAAATTTGAATGCACTTCGGAAGCATTTTTCAGAAGATGAAAAAATTCAGCTTTTCCAAGCTGACGTTTCAAAAGCTGAAACATGGAATCGAATTTTGCAAACCATAAGTTTCCAAAAAGCACAAGTTTCTCACCTTTTCAATTGCGCGGGCGTGATCAGGCCGGGTTTCGTTCGGGATTTTGAACTGAGCGACATCGACTACCATCTCGATATTAATACCAAAGGAAGTATCCTTGGGATCAAGACATTGGCAGATTTAATGAAAAATCAAGGATTTGGCCATGTCATTACAATTTCTTCTTTGGCAGGATTGGCACCAGTTTCTGGGCTGAGTTTATATTGTGCTTCCAAGTTTGCCATTCGAGGTTTTAGTTTGGCTGCTGCTGCAGAATTTCGTCAGTTTGGGGTAAAAATTTCCGTAGTCTGCCCGGATTTGGTGGCAACACCCATGCTGGATTTACAATTAGAATATCCGGACGAAGCGAAGCTTTCCTTTAGCGGACCAATAAAAGTGTTGGAGCCAGCGGACGTTACCGAAGCCTTACTTCGCCTGATGGAGAAGCCAAAAGATATGATCTGCATCCCCGAATCCCGTGGACTACTTTCGAAAATCGCTGGGATTTGGCCGGCTGTAGGAGAATTATTTCGAGAGAAGCTGGAGAAAAAAGGCTCAAAAGCCATTAGAGAACTGCGCTAAGGGTGATTTTTTAAAATTAACAGTTTTTAATACGATTATTTTCGTACTAACTCTTGACTTACGATGATCTTCGTATAACTTTGTACGAAAGCTATCGTAAGAACTATCATGACGAAACCAACCGAATCCGAATTAGAGATTTTAGCCCTGCTTTGGGAGTTGAAAGAGGCGAGTGTCAGACAGATCCATGAGCGACTTGCTGTGACCAAAGACACCGGTTATACCACTACCCTGAAAATCATGCAGATCATGCATGCGAAGGGGATGGTCACTCGAGATGAGCAGAATCGCTCTCACATTTATCGCCCGGATACCAATCAAAAGGAGACTCAAAATTCACTTTTGAAAAATCTGGTCAAGACTGCATTTGGAGGCTCAGCCCAAAATCTGGTTATGCAGGCCTTGGGTCAAGACAATCCTTCCAAAGAAAATTTGGATGAAATCAGAGCATTTTTAGATCAACTTGAACAGAAGAAATCATGAATCTTTTAACAGACTGGATTTCCGACAATCTACTTTATGCCTTGGGTTGGACACTGGTTCACTCACTTTGGCAGCTTTTTGCAGTTGGAATTTTACTTTGGATTGGATTGAAAATTGGCGGCAATAGAAGCGCTTCCTTTAAATACAAGCTAGGTTTAGTCGCCCTCGGATCAAGCTTCCTTCTCACTGTAGTCACCTTTGCTTACGAGCTATCCAACTTTGCTCCAGCTCCTGATATGGAAGTCTGGCTCACGAATCTCGTTTTAGTAGAATCAATAAGTGCTGCATCTGGCTTTTCTGCCGAGGACTTTCTACGAAGTGCAATGTCTTGGATCGATCAGCAGTTACCTATTTTAGTGAATTTCTGGTTTTTTGGCGCCTTACTTTTTCTTTTCAGACTCTTTAATAGCCTGACCGAATTACGGATGCTTCGCAAAGCTCCATCGCTGGAAATTGATTTTGAGGTAGAAAAGACATTTTACAGATTGGTTGGCAAATTAGGATTGAATTCCAATGTCAGCCTAAAGGTGACCGAATCTGGAATTTCACCGATTACTTTTGGCTATCTAAAACCAGTGGTTCTAATCCCCGCGGCCTTGGTTTTCCATCTTTCTCCAGCACAGCTAGAGGCCATTATTGCGCATGAGCTGGCTCATGTCAAGCGAAATGACTACTTAGTCAATTTGATCCAATCGGCATTGGAAGTCCTTTTTTTCTATCATCCTTCTTATTGGTGGATGACACAGACGATCAAGGAGCTTCGAGAAAATGCCGCAGATGACTTGGCTGTTGCTGTGGGAATTCCCCCAAAAGAATTGGCTTACAGTTTGGCAGAAGTGTTGAATTTCGGAACTCAGCATCCTCCCGAATTGGCTTTGCCAGCTAGCAAGAAGCGAAATCCAACTTTGCAGCGCATCAAAAGAATCATGGGCCAACCCGCCCAAACCTATCCGCAAAACCCTATTATTTCTATCCCTATGTTACTAACCTTATTATTCAGCGCAGGCTTGATTGCCAGTGCCCAGCAAGACAGCCCAGATACCTTTGAGGTCATGGCACCCGAGGTATTTTTAGAGAATCCAGAGATTCTAGGATTGGAATCTGATTACCGGTTTCCATCCCAACTAGATACCGTAAAAAAGGAGACGGTTATTCAAAAAACCGAATCCAAAAGTGAAGCTCCAATGGTTTGGACAACTGATTCAGGTGAGCGAATCATTATCAAATCGAATGGATCAAATTCCTATACCTATAGAATTTCTGGTGACACCGTGATTACGAGTGGGGATACGGTGATTTTGAACGGAAAACAACATTTTGTTTTCAGATCTGGCGAGGGAATCGATTGGTCTTCTATGCCAAAGATGGAGTTTGATTTTCCTGAAGCACCGATGGCTCCTAGTTTCCCAGAAGCTCCAATGTCTTTCTTTGAGATGGGAGAAATGCCTGAGATGCCAGCAATGGCGGAAATGCCTCCGATGCCTGAAATGCCGAATTTTGAATCTTTCAGCTCTGGCCAAGGCGCTACCGTCTATCGGAATGGTAAAAATGGTGTGATGGTCACTCGTGACACGACCAACATGACCAAGGCCGAAAAAGAAAGTTGGGCCAAGGAAATGGAGAAGCAAGCTAATGAATGGGCTAAGCGAAGTGAGGAAGCGATGAAAGAGTGGGAGCCTCAAATGAAAGCTTGGGAGGAAAAAATGAAGGCTTGGGAAAAATCCAATGAGCCTAAAATGAAAGAATTTGAAGAGAAGATGAAGGCCTGGGAAAAATCAAACGAGCCAAAAATGAAGGAGTTTGAAGAAAAGATGAAAGCCTGGGAGAAAGCTCAAGAACCCAAGATGAAAGAATTCGAGCAGCAGATGGAGGAGTGGCAAAAGAAGTTCCAACCGAAAATGGAAGAGTTTCAGCGAAAAATGGAAATCTGGCAAGAGGAAAATGCTGTGAAGATGGAGGAGTTTCAGCGTAAGCTGGAGGAGCAGTTCAAAAAGAAGGATAATTCAAAAAATTAGTCACCTATAAATTTATTGCGTGTTGAATACTAAAAAAGACCAGCTCGATGAGTTGGTCTTTTTTTTAGATTCTATTCACCCCGCTTTGGCATAGTCAAATCACTCTTCGATGGCCTAGAGAAAAATAAGCGCCATAAAGGATAGATCTTTATGACGCTTAGCCACCAAAAAGGAGATGATTAACGCCATTTTATGGCGCAAATAAACAATTAACCGCAATCCGGGAAGCCTCTTTTCCGAAGGCTCTTCTTTTTGCGAGGATTGCGTTGAAAACTCTTTACGTTACAAGCCATTAAAGTATCATCAACGTATCAATACGTATCATATCGTATCAAACTTCGTTGTATATTTGCAAAATGAGCAACAACGTTTATAATTTCACTATTGATATTGACTGGAAACTTATTGGAATAATAAGTCAAATTGACCGTTTTGACGCTACATGGAGTTCAATCGAAAAACGAGAAGCACAAAGTCTAAAACAATTAAAGTCAATTGCTATAGTGCTTAGCGTTGGTGCTTCAACGAGAATAGAAGGATCGCAATTGTCTGATGAAGAAGTCGATTTGTTATTGCAAAATATTGATATCACAAAGCTCGAGGATAGAGATTCTCAAGAAGTAGTTGGATATTTTGAAACGTTTGATATTATATCTGAATCATATTCTGAAATCAACATTACTGAAAGCCGCCTAAAGTATTTACATAATAGTTTAATGCGATTCAATAAAAAAGACGAATGGCACAAAGGCGAATATAAAAAGCATAGCAATGCTGTTGAAGCCAACTATCCGGATGGCACAAAACAACTAATATTTGAAACTACTCCAGCAGGATTTCAAACTGAAGATGCAATGAGAAATCTTGTTGACTGGTACAACACAGATAATGAAACTCATCCGCTCGTTAAATGCGCTTTATTTACTTATGATTTTTTGAGCATTCATCCTTTTCAAGACGGGAATGGAAGATTAAGTAGACTTATTTCTTCTTTGCTATTGCTTAAAAACGGATACAGCTGGATTCAATACATAAGTTTAGAACACGAAATTGAAACAAGGAAATCTGAGTATTACAGAGTATTGAGAAATTGTCAAACTCAGAGACCAAATGAGAATGTGAGTGAATGGACAACATTTTTCTTTGATGCGATAATGAATGTTCAATCTAAATTGTTAAAGAAATTAGAGTCAAGCGGAAATCAAACTCAATTATCGCCAAAAGAGAAATCAATAATCACATACATAGAAAATCACGCAGGATGTAAGTCAAGCGAAATATCTACGAAATTAAATATCCCAAATCCAACGGTTAAAAGGCTTTTAACAGCGCTGGTTAATATGAACTTAATCACAAAACATGGAACTGGACCAGGAACTAATTACTCAGCTATTTAACGGCTGCGCGCGAAAAATTATAGCTCATTTTAAAAGACGACCTACAAATAGCAAACGAAAGTGAGAAACTGACCATCTTGAGTCTTGAATTCAAAAAAAATTATCCTCCTAAAATCAAAAAAGCAACTTTGGAAATCCCAAAGTTGCTTTTTTGATTCGCTAATCTCCATCAAAACCTGGGCGCAAAGCCAATTATTTTTAAAGTATCCTGATCAATAATGACTCCAATAGGACCAAGGAGTGGATCATCTACAGTATTGAATATCACATAGTAATTTCCATTCTGAAGATTTGTAACAGAAGCCACTCTCCAATCTGTAGTCAGAGTTGCTTTCTCATTAGCTGAAAGCCCGTTGTAAGCAATCTCACGGATTTGCATCAGCGGATCAATCTCATCCTCTTCTTTGCATGATACTAATGCTAAAAGTAAAAGGGAGAAAAAGAAGAAAACCGAGTATTTTTTCATTGGGATTAGAAATTTGGTTGAGTCCATTTTTTAACGAATAAAAAATGGTTAAGGGTTCGGGTTTAATTAGAAACTATAGTAATGATTAATCCACTCACTGAGCTGCTTAAGGTTAAGTTTTGCCTTTGACAGTTTCAACTGGTGAATGATTGGCAGGGAAGAGTTGGAAGAACAGTTTGAAAATAAAGACAACTCGCAGAATTAATCGCCTTTCAAATTTATTGTGTGTTGAATTTTAAAAAAGACCAGCTCTATGAGTTGGTCTTTTTTGATTTTTAAATTGAAGAATTCACATTTCATTTTCCCAGCTTGTTTATAGTTTCAATTCAATAACCTTATAAATCACCTCCCCATCCAAAGTCCTGCCTTCAACCTGGATTCGGAATCGGTTAATTCCATAAGGAACTTTGACGGCTACTTGGAATACTCCATTGCTGGTCTTTGCTTCTGGCTCCCAAAAGATGGTAGGCTTTTTTCGAAGGTATTGATCAGTGGGAGGATTTCGCGGAAACTCAGGAAATGCGGTAAAACCCGGGATAGAAAAAAACTGAAAACCTTCGGAATTGAATTTTTTATCCTCCGTGGAAGTTGTGCGAATACCTTGTTGTCTAGTTTCAATCATCAAAACCCCAGAGTACCCAGCCAAGCCAAATACTGCCGAATTAAACGTGTAGGCTTTCATCGATTTTAGTTCAGCAGGAATAAAGGAATCTAGCATATCCAAAAACTCATCACTAGTCAAAAAAGGAAATTTTTGACCATCTATGATTAGTAGTGGGGCGTGGGTACTCTCTCCAGTGGTGAAGTTTCCAAATTTTGATCCTCGTAAACCGAGGATTTGACCAATAGCATCAGGGCTCATTTTTGCTAATTGCTCCTCATTTACCTCTCGATCTGGCATTCCATACCCATAATTTCGCTCGGCCATGGTCTCTCTCTCTCGAGTTTCCTCTTTGACAAATTCTTCCAGAAGAATGTAATCCCCTGAGGTATCCAAAAAGTAATCTTCGGATGGAATAGCAACTTTCCGATAGGTAAGTTTGGGGAAATTAACCTCAAGATCTAGTTTACTTAAGGATACTAGCTCCACTGATCCAAAGGGTCGGAGTTTCTCATTCACTGCCGCTACTGCTATCTGCGCAGTGTCTTGGTAGTTTAACCCAGTCGCCCAAAAGTACCCAGAAGAATCTGTCATGACCTGGCCGTAATCTTCCAAATCTCCCCGAACGATGGTGATGGGCTGGATTAGTCCCTGCCGTTTATTCTCCGGAGTAAATTTCCCTTTCAAGGATATTCCGTACTCCACAGGATGGCTTAGATTGCTCTGAAAAGTTTCCAGCAAACCCTCATCCAACCATTCCAGAGCCTCTTCCAGAGAGCTAGCCCAATTCATCTCTTCCACTTGATCCGGATCAGTAACAGAAAGGATAAACTCTCCGTCTATAAGGTTTTCGAACTCATCCAAAAAATCCAACTTTAAGTCCATTACCCGATAGTTCAGTGAATCACTAAGGGTATAATCTGCTTTTACCACTATCTCATCTGGAAAAATTTCTGATACTTCTTTCTCTACTTCAGGCCTGAAACCCTCCTCCATCACCACAAACGGAGCGATAAACTGATCCTCCACTGGGAAATTTCGATTCCAATGGGTATACGCTCGAATCGCA
>Ga0136655_1001081_pt1 | contig 12463 bp, 13 predicted proteins | sample CPBDNA_2_FD_94863 | JGI IMG/M metagenome (GOLD analysis project Ga0136655, IMG submission 94863) | Freshwater to marine salinity gradient microbial communities from Chesapeake Bay, USA - CPBay_Spr_15_0.8_DNA (version 2) | ecosystem: Environmental > Aquatic > Marine > Coastal | place: USA...
TCACGTGCCGATTTTATTTTATGGATGGAATGTCAAAGCGGGCTCAAGTACTCGATATACAACTATCACTGATATTGCGCCGACCTTATCTATGATGCTCGGCATTAGACTACCTAATGGAGCCACAGGTCAACCGATCCATGAAATAACAAACTAATCAAAATCACTTGATCATAAAAAAGCCTAGAATTGAGAAAATTCTAGGCTTTTTTTTATGCTTGAAGTAATTATTCAGTCCAACTCATAGGATAATTTTTATCCACAAAATCCAATGCATCAGTCGTGATTTCTAAGGATTTGAAGGTGTCAAGCATGACCGCATATTCATTAGTCTCTTTAGCTCCAATGGATTTTTCCACCGTTCCCGGATGAGGACCATGTGGCAAACCGCCCATGTGAATCGTGAATGAACCCCTGTCGATTCCCTTTCGACTCATAAATTCCCCCTCAGCATAATACAACACTTCATCCGAATCAATATTCGAGTGATTATACGGAGCTGGAATTGCTAGAGGATGGTAATCAAAAAGCCTTGGCACAAAAGAACAAATCACAAATCCCCAAGCCTGGAACGTTTGGTGAACTGGTGGTGGCTGATGAATTCGTCCAGTGATTGGCTCGAAATCGTAAATTGATAAGGCGTATGGATACAAATATCCATCCCAACCGACGATGTCCAATGGGCTATGACCGTAGGTATACTGGTGAAGCATCCCTTGTTTTTTGATCTGGATCAGGTAATCACCCTTCTCTTTTTCAATTCTCAATTCGTTAGGTGTACGGATATCTCGCTCACAATAAGGGGAGTTTTCAAGCAATTGCCCCACTTCATTTCTATACCGCTTCACCGTCTCGATCGGCCCCTTGGATTCAATGACCAAAAGTCTCAATGGTCCTTCTTCTTTAAATTCAAATCTGTAAATGGTAGTGCGAGGAATTACGATGTAATCTCCTTTCCGAACTTCCAGCACTCCAAATTGAGAATACATTACCCCCTCGCCGTCGTGGATGTAGATCAGCTCATCTCCGTCTGCATTTTTGAAAAAGTAGTCCATCTTCCGCTTCTTAGGAGTACAGATTCCCATCATCACATCAGAGTTCATCATCAAGATTCGACGAGCACTAAGGTAATCTTCACCTGTGATTCCTACTCCAGAAGTTTTGAGGTGGGTTTGATTCAAGCCATGCGCTTTTGCGATTTGCCAATCAAAAGGCTTTGGATCTCCGATTGACTTGACCTCATTCGGATTATAGATATGATACATGGTGGAGTAGATTCCTGAGAAACCTTTTGAACTCACCAATTCTTCTTTATAAAGACTTCCGTCGGGTTGGCGGAATTGTGTATGCCGCTTGGGAGGGATCGTACCGAGACGATGATAGTATGCCATTTGAGATTGGGTTTATATGCTTCGCTAAAATACGAATAATGATTCAGGTCTAAAATTTCATTTGATTGAATCACTCTCAATTTCTAACCACGAACATCTTGTTAAGTTTTTATAAATTGCTAGCCATGAAAAATCTTCTTCCTATTCTAATCCTTTCTTTCTGCGCAATGCCTGTATTTGCACAACAAAATGCTCCTGCGAAACAAATTTGGGCAGACGAATTTGAGGTTGATGGTACTCCCGACTCCTCTAAATGGGCCTTTAATAGTGGCGACAATGGCTGGGGGAATAATGAGCTTCAATATTACACCAATGAGCTGAGAAATGCCCGCGTGGAAAATGGCTTACTAATTATCGAAGCTCACAAGGATACTAACAGACCTAAAGGCTACACCTCCTCGAGACTGGTTACCAAAGGAAAGGGAACCTGGACCTATGGCTATGTAGAAGTAAAAGCAAAACTTCCTAAAGGTGTAGGCACGTGGCCTGCAATATGGATGCTTTCCGAAACAAGCCCCTATGGAGGCTGGCCAAAAAGCGGTGAAATAGACATTATGGAGCATGTAGGCTTTGACCCAGCCGTAATCCATGGCACGGTACATACTGAGGCTTTCAACCACTCGATCGGTACTGATGTAGGCAAAGTCAAAACTATTGCAGATTTCAACACCGAGTTCCACACCTATGCGATTGATTGGAAAAGGGATAAAATTGACTTTTATATCGATAATGAGTTGTATTTCACTTTTACTAATTCAGAAAAATCCACTGCTGAATGGCCTTTTGATCATCCCTTTCACCTGATCTTGAATCTAGCCGTGGGAGGAAACTGGGGAGGACAAAAAGGAGTAGATCCTTCGATCTGGCCACAGCGGATGGAAATTGACTACGTACGAATTTTTGATAAAAAGCCGGGATCTTGATTTCTCCAACAGACTAGATCCAGCCTAATTTCTCAAACCAGAGGAAAATTAAGATGAGTTAATCCTATTTTTTTTTTGGAATATCTTCTAAAGGTTCTTTATTAGACTCGCAAACTAGTAAGCAAAACAAACAACCGATGCAGGACTCCTTCAGTAAACGAAAAAAAATTAGGGCATTAATCATTATCAGCTTGCTCCTATTATTGATCTACGCGAAGAATCTCATTGAGCGATCGTCTTTTAAAGAAATCAGTAGAGCTTTCTCTGAAGTCTATGATGACAGGCTGGTAGTGAAAGGTTATATTTTCGATATTTCCGAAAAGCTTTTTACGATTCAGGAGCTGGTTGATCACTGTAATATAGACTTTGATTATGGCGACATTATTGAGGAAATCACTAGAAATGAAAATGAAATCCTAGAAATAATTATAGATTTTGAAAAAACCAAACTCACAGAACAAGAGACTGTTTATTTGAGTGACTTTAAAAAAATCATTATAAATGATCTTAATATCAAGAGCTATGAGCTGCTCTTCACAGATTCATCGGGAGTCAATATTACACAGGTCAAACTTTACGACTCCAAAATCTCTCGGGCTCGAAAAGACCTTGAAGACCTATCGGATATTCAATTGGTAGAAGGTGAGAAATTGGTTGGAAAAGCAAAATCCCTCATTAATAAATCACAAATCTGGGCGCAGTTCGAAGTGGCACTCTTAGTCTTAATTCTACTTGTACTTTACTTGTTGCTTTTCAAAAACTTCAGCTCAAAAGACGCAACCGATCAGTAAAATTTTCAAGATTCTCTCAAAAATTTTAGGATAAAAAAGGCCTGCTTCACTATGAAGCAGGCCTTTTTGTTTGGATTTGAATTATCCTAAATCGCGTAGGCTTTGTCTGCCGCGCTCCAAGGAATACATGGATCAAATTTGCCCGGAACCTCCACATAATTTAATGCTTGGGTCGCTCCGATCTCTGAAGTGAAATAACCCAAAACTGTCAAGTCTCTCAACATATTGACCACTGCAGCTTCTTCTCCCTTGCTAGTTTTGAATTGCTCATTCATGCCATTTAAATAGGCCAATCGATCCTCTTGTGAAGCTTCAACGAAGTCAGAACCATTAGTCGATTTAAAGTCCTTACGAATCATATTCAACCCATCAACAAATGTTTTCTGTTGATCTGCATCATACGTATCTTGGACCATCATCACCATAAAGGCGCCAATTCCTGTTGCTTTCGCTCCTGGCGTATCCGTCTCTGGAATTATGGTATCTCCTATTTCATCTAAAAAAGCAATATCCTCAGGACTGAAGTTTAGACCTTCGATTTGATACTCAGGCGCACAACCTGTCAAAATAGCCGTAGCACCGACCATCGTACCTCCCATCATTACCATGACGCTTTTCAACGCGTCTCTTCTATTCATAGTCATAGTCTTGTCTTTTTTAGATTAAAGGTTTCGCTTCTTCAATTCTTCTACTGCAAATGCCGCAGCTCTAGCTGTCAGCGCCATATAAGTCAAGGAAGGATTCTGTGCTGCTGCAGAAGTCATACATGCTCCATCAGTCACAAATACATTCTTCGCGTCCCATACTTGGTTATTACCATTCAATACCGAGGTTTTTGGATCTCTTCCCATTCGGGCAGTTCCCATCTCGTGTATACCCTGACCAAAAGTATAGCCAGAATCATAAGTTTTGACATTTTTAAACCCAGCTACTTCCAACATCTCGGCTGCATCAGCCATCATGTCTTTTCGCATGCTGATTTCATTTTCTTTGATCTCTGCATCCATGACCAAGGCTTCCATTCCCCACTTATCCTTCACCGTATCGCTCAACTTGATTAAGTTGTCATGATAGGGTAGAATCTCTCCGAAAGCAGTAAAGCCAGCACTCCAAGGTCCTGGAGCTGTCAAAGCTTCCTTCATAGGCGCACCAAAATTCAATTCAGCCACATCTCTATTCCAACCGCTTCTGCTGGCAGCCCCTTGATAACCAAATCCCCTTAGATAATCCCGCTTTTCACCGTCAAGGTTCCTGAATCTTGGGATATAAAGTCCTGTTGGACGTCTTCCGAAGTAATACTTGTCTTCGTAGCCATCCATCTGACCATTCGCTCCAAGCCTAAAGTGGTGATCCATTACGTTGTGACCTAGTTCTCCAGAACTTGATCCTAATCCTCCAGGCCAAATATCAGTAGCCGATCTCATAAGGATTGCCGAAGAGTTAAATGAGGATGCACAGAGGAAAATGATTTTCGCATCATATTCTACCGTCTGATTTGTTTCCGCATCTAAGACTTCTACTCCAGTAGCTTTCTGGGTATCCTTGTCATAAATAAGTTTTCTTACAATCGACCAAGGTCTCAAGGTTAAGTTACCAGTAGCTACAGCTGCAGGTAATGTAGATGCTTGAGTACTGAAATACCCTCCAAAAGGACAGCCCAAAGAGCATTTGTTTCGATACTGACAGCCCGGGCGTCCTGGAAGTGGCTGCGTAATGTTAGCAGGGCGACCTATGGTCCAAGTCCGAGCTCCTTTATAATGTTCTTTGATTCGAGCGGCGGCATCTTTTTCCACACAATTCATAGGCATAGGTGGCTGAAACTCCCCATCTGGAAGGATCGCTAAGTTATCTTTTGAACCAGAAACTCCAGCAAACTTCTCCACATAGCTATACCAAGGCGCTACATCCTTATAGCGGATCGGCCAATCTACTGCGATTCCTTCTTTGGCATTTGCCTCAAAATCAACATCCGCCCATCGGTAAGATTGACGCCCCCATAATAATGAGCGACCTCCAACTTGATACCCTCTGAACCAAGTAAAGGGCTTTTCCTCCACATAAGGTGATTCGTCCTCATGTGCCCACCAATCTAGGTTAAGCTCATTTAACACGTAATCTCTTCTGAGATTTGGGTGATTCTCAAGCTGCTCTTGAGTCCTTTTCCCTCTATGCGGCACCTCCCAAGGCGGGAGAGTTGCAGACTTATAATCTTTGATGTGTTCCACATTCGGACCACGCTCGAGAAGCAATACTTTCAGTCCCTTCTCAGTCAGCTCCTTAGCGGCCCAGCCGCCGCTAATTCCCGACCCTACAACAATTGCATCATACGATTGATTTGCCATAAATTGGTTTTTTGGTTTGTTAAAATTTATACATCACAGACCGCTACGGCCTGAGCTAATGAACCCATTTTATCCGCAGATTTTGGAATAAACTCGTGAGAGACATATCCTTTATATCCTGAATCCACGATCGCCTGCATAATCGGCGTATAGTTAATTTCTTGATTTTCGTCCAACTCATTCCTTCCAGGATTACCCGCGGTATGATAATGACCAAAATATTGGTGATTTGTTCGAATGCTTCTAATAAGGTCTCCTTCATCGATTTGCATATGGTAGATATCGAAAAGCAGTTTAAAGTTTTCGCTACCTATTCGCTTACAGAGCTCCACTCCCCACGCAGATTTATCGCAGAGGTAGTCTTTGTGATCCACTCGACTATTTAGAAGCTCCATTTGAACGATTACGCCATGCTTTTCAGCTATCGGAATAATCCGCTCCAATCCAGCTTGACAGTTTTTCAGTCCAGTCTCATCATCCATTCCTCTTCGATTGCCTGAGAAGCAGATGAGATTGGTATATCCAGCTTGAGCGACTAGGGGAATTATTTCAGCGTAATTTTTTTCTAATTGATCATGAAATTTAGTTTCTCCAAATCCATCCACTAAGCTGATCTCAGCCCCATTGCACATAGAAGAGTGAATCCCATGTTTTTTAAGGATTTCCCAATTATCAGGTCCAATCAGGTCAATTCCTTTGATACCGATTTTCTTTACTTCTACACAAAGCTCTTCGAGCGTATAATCACGAAAACACCATGCACAAACTCCATGATTAATGTTTCCTTTGAGCATTTTTGGCTTTTCTTTCTTAAAATCCAGGGAAGTTAAAGCGCCGAAAGCTGCTCCTCCTAGGAGAACTTTCTTGAAGGAATCTCTCCTTCCAGTGTCAATAGGTTTGGTCATGAGGGTTTATTGAGGTGAGTTAATTTTCTCTTTCTTGAAAAGAGCCATGAAAAATAGTAAAACCATTACAGAAATACCAGAAGGAATCAACCAAATTGATTTCCAGTCGTGATTAGCGGTTGAATCAAAGAAGTGATTGGAAATCAATCCCGCCGCCCAAAAGCCGATTAGCATTCCTATTCCATAGGTTGCCAAGGTGATTAATCCTTGTGCTGATGATTTGAATTTGGCGCCAGCATGAGAATCGGTGTAAATCTGCCCGCTTACAAAAAAGAAATCATAACATACTCCATGTAGAAGAATCCCTACCAACAGCATCCAGACACCTTCGTCGGCATTGCCAAAGGCAAAAAAAACATAGCGTAAAGCCCAGGCTAGCATGGCAAGGATCAAGGTCTTCTTAATCCCAAATCGCGTAAAGAATATGGGTAAGGCAAGCATAAAGAGCACCTCCGAAACCTGTCCTAAGGCAATTTTTCCGGTAGAGTTTTCAACCCCAATTTCAGTCAGGAAAGGACTGACATTTTGATAATAAAATGCCAAGGGAATACAAATCAAAATCGATGAAATAAAGAATATGGCGAAATTTCGGTGCTTAAGGAGTGCTAAAGCATCCAATCCCATGATTTCTGAAAACTTAATCTTCCCAACTGATTTAGCTTGTGGGGGAGTTTGGGGAAGGCTAAAACTGAAAAACCCCAATATCAAAGAAACAATCGCTGCCATCAGCCAGGTATTTCGAAGCAGGCCTTCTTTCAATCCTTCTTGGCTATCCCAAGCAAAAAAGCTGATTAACAATCCAGCAGTAATCCATCCAATTGTACCCCAAACTCGGATCACTGAAAATTCCTTTGCAGGGTCCTTCATTTGATTAAAGGAAATTGAATTAACTAAAGCGAGTGTAGGCATGAAAAGAATCATGTAAGCCAGCAGAAAAGGAAAAAAACTACTGAAATCTGTAGAATTGTACATTATGTACATCAGCACAGCTCCAATCAAGTGAATCACTCCCAAAATTCGCTGTGCATGAAAATATCGGTCAGCAATCAATCCCACTATAAAAGGCGCGATGATTGCCCCGAATGACTGGGTAGAAAATGCCAATGAGATATCTTGATCCTTAGCCAAAAGATTAGTACCTAAAAAAGTCCCCATAGTCACATACCATGATCCCCAGACAAAAAACTCCAGAAACATCATGAGTGAAAGGCGGGACTTAATAGCTAGATTCATTACAAAGAGTTAGGAGTAAATTAGGAGTTAAATCCTCCCAAAGTTTAGATTTTGGGCTTTTTGCTGTATTTTAAGCAGTTCATTTGACTTTGTGAAGAAAGAAGCGAAATAATTTTGTAAAAGCCACTCATAACGCACTGAAGCTATTAAAAAATTATTGGTTCGATTCATTGAATTTTAGATGAAGTTTGCGGTAGAAATCAATTATTTCAAGATTTAAAACTAGAAAAAAGTCGTTTTAACTATGTCAACACCCAAAAAATTGAAGCTCGGATTAATAGGCGGCGGACCCGGATCCTTTATTGGTGCCATCCATTTAAATGGAGCACTGATGGACGGGATGTTTGAGCTTGCTGCTGGGGCTTTTAGCTCTAATCCAGAAAAGTCTAAACTTCGTGGTGAGGAATTGATGCTTGACCCATCACGCGTATATGGCAGCTACGATGAGCTGTTTGAAAAAGAACTTCTACTTCCAAAATCTGAAAGAATTGATGTAGTAGTCATCGTGACACCAAACAATGTGCACTATGACCCTACGGTCAAAGCCCTCCAAAAAGGCTTTCACGTGGTGTTAGACAAACCATTGACGCTGAATTATGAGGAAGCGAAATCGTTATATGCTATTGTGAAAGCATCAAATCAACGCTTTTTATTAACCCATACCTACTCTGGCTATCCCATGATCAAGCAAGCCAAGCAGATGATCGCCGAAGGGAAAATTGGAAAAGTCCGTAAAGTATACGTGGAATATCCTCAAGGTTGGCTTTATAAGCTTTTGGAAACAGAGGATAACAAACAAGCACAATGGCGAACCGATCCTAAAAGAAATGGGCTGGCAGGATGCATGGGTGATATTGGGACGCATGCCTTTCATATGGCGGAATATGTCACGGGAGAAAAAGTTTCCCAAATCTGTGCTGATCTCTACATCAAAATTCCTGGACGTCCAATCGATGACGACGGGGTTGTCTTGATGCGTTTTGAAAATGGAGCTTCAGGAGTCCTTATGGCTTCTCAAACAGATACGGGTGCGGAGAATAATCTGAAAGTCAGAATCTATGGCGAAAAAGGTGGACTAGAATGGCAGCAAGAGGACAATAATACGCTTCTTGTTCGCTGGCCTGATGGCCCAGATCAAGTTTATCGGGCTGGAACAGGCTATTTAGGCTCATTAGCGCAAGAAAACACCAGAACTCCAGCCGGCCATCCTGAAGGCTATGTGGAAGCATTTGCAAATCTCTATCGAAATTTTGCCCGATGCATTTATGCAGACCAAGCTGGACAAAAGCCAAAAGAGGAATGGGAAGATTACCCGGGAGTCGAAGATGGAATCCGGGGAATGGCATTCATTGAACATGTTTTGAAAAGCACTGTTTCAGAATTGAAATGGACTCCCTTCACCGTAGAAAAGTAATAATTAAACCTATAACCTAAACTATTCATGAAAACGATTAAAGGCCCAGCAATTTTCCTAGCTCAATTTGCTGACGATGCGGCTCCTTTCAATAATCTTAAAAACATTTGTGCCTACATGGCGGATCTTGGTTATAAGGGTGTTCAAATCCCATCTTGGGACCCTAGAATGATCGATCTGCAAAAGGCTGCTGAAAGTAAGATCTATGCAGATGAGATCGCTGGAATAGTGAAAGAATCCGGAATGGAGATCACTGAACTTTCTACTCATTTACAAGGACAGCTAGTGGCGGTCAATCCGGCATATAATGAGTTATTTGATGGATTCGCTCCAGCTAACTTGAAAGGGGATCTGAAAGGAAAGTCTGAATGGGCAACACAACAATTGAAATATGCAGCAAAGGCTTCCAGCAATTTAGGCTTGAACGCTCACGCTACTTTTTCCGGAGCTTTAATGTGGCATACGGTATATCCTTGGCCACAGCGACCCGCAGGTCTAGTAGAAACAGGTTTCACTGAACTGGCTAGGCGATGGCTACCGATTCTAAATGAATTTGATTCCTATGGCGTGGATGTTTGCTACGAACTCCATCCTGGTGAGGACCTTCATGACGGGATTACCTTTGAAATGTTCCTTGATAAGGTTGGCGGACACAAGCGTGCTAATATCCTATATGATCCGAGTCACTTTGTCTTGCAATGTTTAGACTATTTACAGTTTATCGATTTCTATCATGATCGAATCAAAATGTTCCATGTCAAAGACGCTGAATTTAACCCAACAGGAAAACAAGGAGTCTATGGCGGCTATCAAGGATGGGTAGAGCGAGCTGGTAGATTTAGATCATTAGGCGACGGACAGGTTGATTTTGGGGGAATTTTTAGCAAACTTTCTCAGTATAATTACGATGGCTGGGCCGTTCTAGAATGGGAGTGCGCGATCAAACATCCAGAACAAGGTGCGGCAGAAGGTGCACCGTTTATTGATTCGCATATCATCCGAGTGACAGAAAAGGCATTCGATGATTTCGCTGGAACTGGGGCGGACGAAGCATTTAACAAAAAAATATTAGGCATTTAAAACTCAAAAAATAGACAACAAATGAAAATGAACAAATCTTTAAATTTTGGAATGATCGCATTAGTCGGTTTGACTTTTGCGTGTGGCGGAGGGGAAACAAAAACAGAAACTGTAGCTGAGGAAGTAGTTGCAGCTCCTGTGAAGGAGATGTCCTTAGAAGAGAAATACCAAAATGATCCGGTATACATCAAGGGACTCGAGAAAGTAAAAGCATCTGATTGTTTGTCTTGTCATATGGTAGCACGAAAGATCGTAGGTCCATCCTATGCTGAGGTTGCGGCTAAATATGAAAGTACGGAAGAGAATATCAATATGCTCGCTCAAAAAGTGATCAATGGCGGTGTAGGTACGTGGGGTGAAGTACCAATGCCAGCCCATCTAAGTCTTAGTGAAGAAGACGCCAAGGATATGGTGAGATATGTATTACTGTTAAAAAAGTAAATAATGAAGAAAAGTCAATTAATATTAGCCGCACTTGTAAGCCTTTTATTTTCTTGCTCCGGTGAAAAAGAAACCGAAGTAGAGGAAATAACTATGGAAGCACCAACTGAATCTGAGTGGATCAGTTTGTTCGATGGGCAATCATTTAGCGGATGGCATAAATACGGTGGAGGAGAAGTCGGGAAAGCTTGGAAAATCGAAGATGGAGCCATCTACCTAGACGCAGTTAACAAAGATGGCTGGCAGACTGGGGATGGTGGTGATATTGTGACAGACGAAGAATTTGAGAATTTTCATTTGAAGTATGAGTGGAAAATTAGCCAAAATGGAAATAGTGGTGTCATATTCTTGATCAATGAAACACCGGAATACCAGTATCCATGGCATACCGGTCCCGAGATGCAAGTTCTGGATAACGCAGGTCATCCAGATGCTAAAATCATCAGCCATAGAGCAGGTGATTTATACGACTTGATAGTTAGCAGTGAAGAAACAGTAAAGCCTTATGGAGAATGGAATCAGGCAGAAATCATTGCTGACAATGGTAAACTCGAATTGGTACTCAATGGCACGACTATCGTGAGTACGATGATGTGGACCCCTGAATGGGAAGCATTAATCGCAGGCAGTAAGTTTAAGGATATGCCTGGCTTTGGCAAATTCAAGAAAGGGAAAATTGCACTTCAGGATCACGGCGATTTAGTCTATTTTCGTAAAATCGAGCTTAAAAAGCTCTAGTTGCAAAAAAAGCCTCGAATTGGACTAGCCCCCAAAAGTTGAACGGTTTAAGAGTGATTTAAATTTAGAGCAAGAGCTCGGTATTTTACCGGGCTCTTTCCGTTTAATTTAGATTTGATTCAGTGATTTTTTTTACAGCCTAGTGACATTATCCTTTTTGATATATGCGGGCTTCTCTTTCCACTCTATTTCGTACCAGTTGTCTTTACTTGACTTTATTCGGACCCGGTGGCCAGGCTCTACCTGCTCTACCAAATCACCTCCCGCAGTTGGCTTGGAAACAATAAAAGTTGGGCTGCTGGTGATCAAGCCTGTCCGAGGACCTTCCAGGAAATTATTAGCGACGAAGATGACAAGAATTAATAATACGGTTGGCCAGTACGACTCTCTCCTGTGAATTCTCCTTCCCATCCACCAATTTGAAATAACCGAGATCACTAAGAACATTGTCAACACCCCAACGATGTATTCTTTGTATTCTGTAAGGAAAATCAGAAATCGCTGCGAATCAGAAACCTCATAACCTACCAGCACATCCTGCCCTGTCAGACTTTTTATCTTAGTAATCGCCTGGGGATTAGGAGAGAGATCATAGTATTTACTGAGATAAATAGTGGCCTGTTCGTTATCACCTATACCCTCTTCGATGAAGGCCATCTTCAAGAGCATTGAGCTGGAATATATGCCTATTTGATAATTTTGTCGGTATATCTCCATTGCTTCCTTATAGCTTCGCTGATTAAATAAAGAATCAGCCATGGCCAGGCCAATTTCATCTGCCTGACAATTAAAGCTTTGCAATCCGAGAGTGAAAAATATCAAAAGTTTTGCGAGAAAGATTGATTTCAGGTTTGGCATTTAAATTTGAGTCGCTTATTTTTGCAGTCCAATAACGGTAATGATCTGGCAAAAAGCAAGCCTAGGGAGCCAATTTGAAAGGTTTTTAGCCACTGAAAAGTGGTTAAAGTTTCTGAAAAAAAATTCAGATTTATATGATTCCTTAGCTCATCCCGATAGCTATCGGGAGGTAGAGCATCCCGATTTATCGGGAGGGCCTTACTTCAAGCTAATGCGGAATCTCTTAATGAATTAGCAAATAACGTTTTGCTCTAAAACTTTACAACTTACCGATTCCTTAGCTCAGCTGGTAGAGCAATACACTTTTAATGTATGGGTCCTGGGTTCGAGCCCCAGAGGGATCACAA